>ERZ808044.124-NODE-124-length-108632-cov-6.865948_pt1 | contig 108632 bp, 103 predicted proteins | sample MGYA00380195_ERZ808044 | MGnify/ENA primary metagenome ERZ808044 (study PRJEB31490, sample SAMN06133423) | mouse gut metagenome | isolation source: Z7_2 | host: mice | place: China: Chengdu | collected 2015-05 ...
ACCCTCCTACTCATTCGACGCCGCGGACGCATACGTCATAATCGTCTCCTGGCTGAATTCTTCCTTCTTAAGTTCGCCGGTCATATTTCCCTCAGCCAATACAAGAATCCTGTCAGACATGCCCATCAACTCCTCCATCTCTGAAGAAATCATCAGAATGGACTTGCCCTCCTTCTCCACCAGATCGTTCATCAGTTTATATATCTCGTACTTGGCGCCAATGTCAATTCCTCTGGTGGGCTCATCGAAGATAATCAGCTCTGAGTTGGCTGCCATCCATCTTCCGAGAATTACCTTCTGCTGGTTTCCACCGCTTAAGTTTTTAATAAGCTGATTCAGGTTCGGCGTCTTGATTGCCATATTCTTCTGATACTTCTCAGCAGTCTCCTGCTCAAGCTTCTCGTCAATCACACTGAAACGGGAATTCCGTTCATAGATCGGCATATTAATATTGTTCTTAATTGATATTCCAAGCATGGCGCCATGACGTTTTCTGTCCTCCGGCACCAGCGCGATTCCAAGGTCAATGGCCTCCCGCGGGCTCTTTGGGTTAATCTCCTTGCCCTTGTAGATCATCTGTCCCGACTTCTTGGGAACAGACCCGAAAATCATCTCTGCAAGCTCTGTACGCCCTGCGCCTACCAAGCCTCCAAGTCCCAGTATCTCGCCTTTATGCAGCTTCAGGTTGATATTCTTGTCACCGTTTCCGGTTACCCCCTTCAGTTCAAGGATCACTTCCTTCTCGTCGATACAGTTCCCTCTGGGCGGGTATGTCTCCGTCAGTTCACGCCCTACCATGAGCTGGATCAATTCTTCTACCTGACTTTTCTTCGTAATCAGTGTCTTTACGTATTCTCCGTCGCGGATGACTACGATACGGTCCGAAAGACGGTATATCTCCTCCAGCCTGTGTGAAATATAGATAATGGAAACTCCTTTTTTCCTTAGCAGCTCTACCACCTCGAACATGCTTTCCACCTCTGCGCTTGTAAGCGGGGCGGAAGGCTCATCCATAATCAAAATTCTTGCATTCTGCTGGATTGCCTTCGCAATCTCCACCATCTGCTGATAGCCTACCGTCAGATCCTTCATCAGTGCTTTGGGGTCAATCTTAATATGTAACTGCTCAAAGGCTTTTGCCGCTTCCTCCTCCATGGCTCTTTTGTCAATGACAATGCCTTTTCTAATCGGACGCCCCAGGAACAGATTCTCTGCCGCTGATAATTCCTTTACATTATTAAATTCCTGATAAATAATGGCAATTCCATTCTCCGACGCAAGCTGAGGCGTCATACTGGAAAATTCTTTTCCGTTTACAATGATCTTGCCGGAGGTGGGGATAACCGCCCCAGAGCAACATTTGATCAGTGTAGATTTCCCCGCGCCGTTTTCTCCGATCAGCGCAAGAATCTCGCCTGCTTTTAACTCTAAGGTAACATCCTTAAGCGCGACGACACCTGGATATTCTTTTCTTATATGCTGTAACTGTAATACATATTCTTCGCTCATATTCGTCCCTCGTGACTATACTTTCTATTACATTCCTTCGAGTATCTTATCCACATTGTCCGGCGTAATCGGTCCGATGGCACGGTATATATTCTTGTTTGACGAGAAGTCTTCACCGGACAGGATACGCTCGAACATGTCTGCGCAGGCTTTTGCCGTATCCTCGTTAGAGCCTTCAAAACCGACGATTGCCCTGACCGCCTCATCTCCTGCCTTCAGCGAATCCAACTGCTGCTGCGTAACGTCTGTCGTGATTACACCGTAACTCTTTGGAATCTTTCCCTTGCCAAATTCTGCAAGAAGCGCCTCGTTAGAGCCAATCATAGCGCCTGCACATACGCCTACGAACACATTGGCATCCGGATGGGCGGACATAACTGTCTCTACGTTCGTCTGCGCTTCGGGAGCCTCAAGCCCATCTACCTCTGCGATAATCTCATAGTTATCCTCACAATTTTCCTCAAGCCCCTCCTTGATACCGTCTGCTCTCTCAAGAAGAACCTTGGTGGACGGATACCCAATTACTGTTACCTGCGCCTTCTCATCCTTTGTATAGTGCTCGTTAATGAATTCAGACGCCGTCTTGCCAATCTCTTTGCCTAATTCTGTGTTGTCGAGAACCCAGTTTGCCGTGGTGTTCTCCATCGGGTCATCCCAACACATCACCTTGATGTCCGCCTCCATCGCCTCGCCGCAGATTCCTTCAACAGACTTGGCGTCTGCCGGATGAACCATAATCAGGTCACAGCCTGATATGATGAAGTTCTCAACCTGTCCCACCTGTGTTCCGGCATTGTTGTCACAGCCCACAATCGTGTATTCCCATCCTCTTGCATCCATCTCCTGCTCAAGCTTTCCCATAACGCCTGCCCAGTAAGCATTGGACAGATTTTGGATGGTGATACCCACCTTAACGGTATCGTCGTCACGTGTGTCCGCGCATCCCATCAGCATGAGTCCGACCATGGACGCGCACAAAAGCGCTGCCACAATCCTTTTCTTCATACCTTTTCCTCCTCCTTCTTTAGAATAATATATTTTTATATAGCTACGCTATCAGCTATCAATATTTCTATCTGCAAACCCCCATGTCCTGCGCCAAACGGTCTCTCCATAGAGTCTTGCAGATAGAAATATGTCTATCTATCTGCGCCTTGTCTCATTGACCTTTGGTGAGCGTTAATGAGACAAGACCGTATATAGCGTTTTAATTAAAAGCAAGTAAACGCGCCGTCAACAACAATGTCTGAGCCCGTAGTAAAGCTGCTGGTATCTCCGGCAAGATATACTACGATGGACTGTAACTCCTCCGGTTTTCCAAGCCTTCCCATGGGCGCCATGTCGTTCCACTTGGCAATCAGCGGCTTCAAGGCTTCTGAGTTGAGGGTCAGGTCAGTTCCGATATATCCCGGACTGATACAGTTTACACGAACCCCCGTCTTTGCCCACTCTACTGCCAGTGACTTGGTAAGCATGATGACTCCTGCCTTGGACGCGTTATATGCACACTGAGGCTGCGGTACGTTTACAATGTGGCCGGACATGGAGGCTGTATTGATGATTGAACCATATCCCTGCTTTAACATCACCCGCCCTGCTGCCGTCGCGCAGAGGAATACGCCTGTCAGGTTAATATCAATCACTTTCTTCCACTGTTCAAAGGTCATTTCTTCTGCCGGCACATTCAGACAGATTCCCGCATTGTTAAAACATGCGTCCAGCTTGCCGTATGTATCTGCCACCTTAGCAACCATGGCTTCAACATCATCCTTATTCGTCACGTCACACTGTACGGCAATAGTCTTAGAGCCTGTGGCCTGCGCAATCTCCTTTGCCACCTTCTCGGCGCCTTCCAAATTGATATCCACAATCGCCACATCTGCTCCTGCTTCTGCAAATGCCGTTGCCACGGATTTGCCGATTCCGCTTGCCCCTCCTGTCACGTAGATTGCCTTTCCGTCCAGTCTCATCTTCTCAATAATTCCCATCTTGTTTTCCTCCTTGCTCATTGTTTTTGTGTATATCTTTTATAAAACGCTTTTATAAAAGATATTTTTATTATAAGCCAGCCGCCTGTTTCTAACAAGACGTAAATTCAAACAAATTTAAAAATTAATTTTTATCTAAATTGCACAATTACATGCTTTTTATATAATTTTTATCTTTATTAATGTATTTATTTAAGTCTTTTATAAATTGTTTATATATTACCACAGTTCGTCCCAGATTTCAATATATTTTTTATTTTTTTTGTGCATGTTTTATACATTACTGGACAAAGTCCACCAGCCCGTCAGGGCATGAATTACGGTGTGCCCTTGGGTATACTTTTTTGTAAACAGAACAAAAAAGGGCGCAGCCCGCTTAAAACCAACGAGCTGCGCCCAAACAATATAACTTATTTTGCAATCTTTACAACAGCCTTTACAATCTCGGCCTTTTCATTAACACTTCTGTCCATCGCCGTCTGGATATCATCAAAATCAAAGATATGGGTTGCAATTCCTTTCAGATTCACCTTGCCCTGCTCAACCGCCTCAATCGCCATGGGGTAGATATGACGGTAGCGGAATACCGTCTTGAACGTAACTTCTTTGTCCAACGCAAGGCTGACCATCATATTTACCATACCTGACTTACCATAACCTACCAGTACAATATTAGCCCCCTTGCGCACCGTCTGGATGGCCTGGTTGGTAGTAATCTCCGTACCTGCCGTTTCCACGGCAAGGTCAAAGCCTTCCCCGCCGGTCAACTCCTGTGCCTTCTTAAGTACATCAACTTCTCTGCCGTTAATGACTCCGTCTGCGCCAAGCTCTAACGCTTTCTCCAGACGCTTCTCCATAATATCCACCACATAGACTCTGGAAACGCCGCATGCCTTAAGCGCCATCATGGTTACAAGACCGATACAGCCCGCGCCGAACACAACAGCCGTCTGCCCTGCCTGGGCGCCGCCCTGCTTCGCCGCATGGAAACCGACTGCAAGAGGTTCAATCAACGCCCCCTCAAGGGTGCTTACGTTGTCCGGCAGCTTAAAACACAGCGCCGCCTCATGCGCCACATACTCCTGGAATACACCGTCCACCGGAGGCGTCGCAAAGAATATCACATCCGGACACAGGTTATATTTCCCTTCGCGGCAGAACTTACACTTTCCGCAGGTCTTACCCGGCTCTAGCGCCACACGGTCACCGACCTTCAGATGGGTCACGTCCTTCCCCACCTCTACCACGACTCCGCCCGGCTCATGCCCAAGGACAAACGGCGGCTCAACCACATAGTCTCCAATCCTGCCTGTCTCATAATAGTGCATGTCGCTTCCGCAGATTCCCACGTACTCTAATTTTACCAACACCTCGTTGGCCTCAGGCGCAGGGATTGGCCTTTCTGTGTAACCCATCTTGCCGATTCCATTCATGACTGCTACTTTCATTGTACCTTCCATCTCTCTGTTCCTCCTTATATTTTTGAAATATATTTTTCTATCTGATAGAGAGCCGCGCCGTATGCAGACGCTTCCTCCCGACAAGTGCATCCCCTGACATACTCTCCGCTTCTGCCGAAAATGTCCTTTTCTGCCACAAGAGCCTTAAGCCGCCCCATATAAGGCTCTATATGATTGCCCACATATCCGCCAATCACCACTTCACAGTCAAAACACATCCGCAGGTTATCCACGGCAATCGAAAGATCCTTTAGATACTCCTCCCAGAGCTTCTGATACTCCTGCCTGCCTGATTCCATTTTCTCGAAAAAAGCCCGCAGATTCCCATTCTCCAGCTTCGCCAGGTTAAGAGCAGAGCAATAGGCATCCAGACATCCCTTCTTACCGCAGTAACAGCTCTTTCCCTCTGGATGGATTACCATATGGCCAAACTCGCCGCTTCGCCAGTTATTTCCCATATACATGGAGGCATTCTCTGTGCTGACCAGCGTTCCCTCATTACTCTTTATCTCGTCCGCAAAAATCACCGCGCCTCCTACTGAATTACTTAAGGACAGATAAACCATATTGCTCTCCGGCCTCTCACAGCACACATCCTCCGTGATAGCGGCTGCATTGGCGTCATTTAGAAGCTCGCAGGGATAAGGTATGTGCGCCGCCCACCTCTCCATGGGTACATCCTTAATTCCCAACACATGGGAATCGGTCAGCAGGTTTTTCTGCCTGTCTACAATTCCAGGCAGGGCAATTCCGACTCCTTCTATCTTCTCCTCAGGTATCCGGTTCCTGGCTATGAACTCCTTGAGAAGTTGTGCAATCTCTTGAAAATACAATTCCTCATATCGGAACGGCTTGCGGATTCTCTCATGCTCAAGCGCCCTCCTGTCAAGATCCGTATAGACGAAGCCCACATGATTCTCTGTAATATCCATCCCGACGGCATACCTTATATCCTTGACACTGGCAATGGCTTTCGCCTTCCTTCCTCCGGTGGACTTTAACTCCCCCACCTCCGCTACGACTCCGGCATTCTTCAATTCCTTTACGATGGTTAAGACCGTAGGGCCGCTGATGTCCAACGCTGCTGAGATATCCGGCATACTCGTCTCACTCTGGCTGTGCACATAACGAAATACTCGGTTTCTATTTATTTTTTTTACTTCCAGGCTGTTGGTTCCCCGTCTCATAACTTTGCCTTTCCGCTTCGTAAGCTACCTTTATTAAATAGTTTAATTAAGTACTTTTTAAACTATATTTATATTATCATAAAAACATCAAAATTTCAACTATAAAGATTCTGCAAATTTATATATTTTCTAAAAATTCATCAATATAAAACAACGCTGCCCCTGCGGCAGATGCCTCTACCTTGTACTGACACTCCACCAGATAATCCCGCGCCCTGTCTCCAAAGGGATTTTTCTCATCCACTCTCCTGCATATATCATCAAGGTATTTTCCTACATACGCCCCCACATATCCGCCCAGTATTACCATGCCGTCAAACAACATCCGGACGTTGTGGATTGCCCTTGCCAGATGGTCAAGATAGGTATCCCACAAACTTTTCGCCGTCTCGTCCCCATTTTCTAAAAGCCTGAAAAAATCTTCCATACTTCCATCCGTATAGTCTGTAAGTTTTCCAGCCCTGCACACGGTATCAAAACAGCCCCTTCTTCCGCAGTAGCACAGCTCTCCCCCTTCCGGTACTACCTCCAGATGCCCGATTTCACCGCCCTTATGGGTATTTCCCTCGTAAATGGCATCGTCGATAATCACCGACCCGCCCACACTGTTGCTCAGGCTGATATAAAACGCATTCTGGAACTTACGGTTTGTCCACGTCTCCCGATAGCCCGCCGCATAAGAATCGTGTATCAAACGGCTTCGACAGGGTATGTACGCGGCAATCTCCTCCCGCCGCCTTTTGGTAAAGTTCAATGCCTTCCCATACTCTATGTATTCTCCGTCATTGGAGATTAAGCTCTGCACAGAGATTCCTACCCCCAACAAGTTCTCATCCGGAGTCTTTGCCTCTCTTTTCACACATTCTACAACCTCGCCAATCACCCGCAGATATGCGTCCTCCTCCAGATTGAATTGTATCCGGCGTCTCTCCATGCTGACAATCTCACCGGATAAATCCACCGCCACAGCAGTAATATGATTCGCCGTTATGTCAACTCCAATGGCTGTCCTTGCATTTTTTATATAGGTAAATGCTGTTGCGTTCCTTCCTCCCGTATTCTTAATCTTGCCGGAGGTATCAATCAATCCCTGCTTCTTTAAATAGTCCAGGTTCGCGGTCACCGTAGGCAGGCTTAACTGCATATCCACAACAATCTCCTGTTTGGATACAGACCCCCGTTCTCTGATATATTGATAGATATTCTGTCTGTTCTTTGCCTTTATCTCATTAGCACTTATTTTATCCGTTCCCATCTGTCTTTCCATCCTATTTCTTAAATATAATAAATATTATAGGGATTCCTCCACCAATAATCAACAAATCTTCTTTGACTATCTCCATTCATCTCAGTATAATAGTATAGAGTCTTTCACATATGGAGGTATATGATTTTGAATATGAATTTGAATCAGCTTGCAATGATCCAAAAACTGAAAGGTTGTATGGACAGTTTTCGCGTAAACCATCCGAAATTCCCTTTATTTTTAAATGCCGTCTCTCAGGATGCGCTGATTGAGGGGTCTGTGGTTGAAATCACTGTCACCACGCCGGAGGGCAGGAATTATTGCTCGAATCTTAAACTGAAACAGGAAGATTTGGAATTCATCGAGTGTTTGAAAGCACTTCGGCAGAGTTAAAAGGAGTCCTCGGACTCCTTTCTTCTACTCTACTCCCTTCTTCCCACAGATATCCGCAAGACAGCATCGGTCACAGTATGGCTTCGTCCTTGCTGTACAGACGTCCCGTCCATGATAAACCAATCGATGGCAGAAATCGCTTCCCTCCTTGGGAGGGATAATCTTCCACAATTCCATCTCTACTTTCTTCGGGTCTTTGATGCCGTCCACCAGGCCCATGCGGTTCACCAGACGGATACAGTGGGTGTCCGTAACGATTGCCGGCTCTCCAAACACATCGCCCATGATAAGATTCGCACTCTTTCGCCCTACGCCCGGAAGCTTAAGAAGCGCATTGAAATCTCTGGGAATCTTGCCGCCATATTCTTCTTTTAATATCTTCATACAGCCGCTTATGTCTCTTGCCTTGCTCTTTCCAAGACCGCAGGGGCGCACGATCTCCTCGATCTCCTCCGGCTCTGCTGCCGCCAGCGCGTCTACATCCGGAAATTTCTTATATAAATCCTCTACCACAACATTGACCCGTGCATCTGTGCACTGTGCCGCCAGACGCACGCTGACCAGTAATTTCCACGCCTGGTCATAGTCCAGCGTACAGCCTGCGTCGGGATATTCCTTCTTTAATCTCTCAATAATCTCAAGAGCCAGTTTCTTTTTTGTCATATGTACCCTCCTTTATGTCTTATTTTATCATTTTCGCGGGAACATTCCAACTACTTGGATTGATTTAATTGGTCTACCTTTTTCTTGGCTACCAAAATGTCTTGAACTCTCCAAATTTTACATTGCAATCTTATTCAATTTGTCATATAATACAAATAGAAGAGATGGCCGCCCACAAAATGGTTGACCTCCATATGCAAGTTATAATCCTACCTGCACGGCCAAGCACAAGGTAGGATTATTTATTTTCGCTTGTTGTTCCTATCAATGCAGGCACGGCGATATCGTCTGGACTCACCCAATATTATAATTTCTGAATATGATAATATTGTCTGTATGGGGAAAGTGGTAGGAAAATATGAGGAATAACCGATAAAGAGGTGACAAACAAAATAATGCGCATAGAATATGAAAAAGAAGCCGCAAAACATATTAACAGAATGGATAAGCCAACAAAATTAAGAGTCAAAAAAGCAATTGAAAAACTTCCCTCAGGTAATGTCATTAAACTCCAAAGTTTGACAAACGATTATCGCTTACGCGTAGGTGATCTAAGAGTTTTATTTTCTGTTCAGAATGAAATAATAACAATAAAAGACGTTCTGCCAAGAGGGCAAGCATATAAAAGATTATAGGAGATGACGAAGATGAGTAAGGAAATGGTAAAGGGATTGATAGACCTTATTGATGATAGTGATATGGACACGATTTTCAAGGTATTAGTAAGATTTGTTCCTGAGGAATCTCCACTCCCTGACGAGATAGAAGCTATTGAAAGAGCAAATAAAAGTATAGCTGAATACGGTACTGTTTCTCACGATTCTATTAATTGGGATTAATATTCGCAAATTCTGCTTCTGTGTTTATATATTTCTCAATGTAAGGTCGAACAAAAGAAGGAGAGGTTTATTGTGCAGGATACTTCAATATAATTAACGGCTATAAAAATCCTTTTATTTGCGGAACTGACTCAAATGGAGACCATGCTTATATATCACATACAAGCAGTGACCAGCTCTATATGGTAAAGCAGTTTGATTGTTTTGAAGGTCTATCCGATATCATAATTCATTAATATCATTTTAAGAATCTTTCGATTTGTTTAAGGGAATGAACATATTTTAGACACATTTACCATGTATACTTAATGTCAGATAGTTGAAGAACATATCAACTATCTTCCCCCCTCACAAAGTATAGCACCTTGGGATTTTAATCCCAGGTGCCGCACTTTACTCTCATTCCTTTTAGATAACTATAACAACAGCGCGACCCCCACATTCCAATGGATTGTGGGGGCCGCGTTGTGTTATATATGCTTTTCTTTCATTTCTTTAGGATACCAACCATATCAACAGATATTCAGGCAAAAATTACATGAGCTTGCGGAATAATTCCTTCAAATCCTCCACGCTCGTATCCTTCGGGTTTCCTGGCCTGCAGGCATCCGCATAAGCCGACTCCGCCAGAAAATCCAAATCCTCCTCTTTCAGTGCCTCAAGCTTTGCGGGAATACCAACGTCAGAAGACAGCTTCTTTACCGCATCGATGGCAGCCTTACGGTATTCCTCCTGGCTCATCTGCTCAACACCGGCTACATTCATAGCCCTTGCAATCTCACGGTATTTCTCCCCGCTGCACTCGGCATTATATTCCATAACAATCGGAAGCATCATCGCACAAGCTACCCCATGAGGAGTATCGTATACTGCGCCCAATGTATGCGCCATAGAATGAGCAATTCCAAGACCTACATTAGAAAATGCCATGCCTGTCACATACTGTCCGAGAGCCATTCCCTCACGTCCCTCCGGCTTATTATCCACCGCGTCCCGCAGGCTTTTCGCAATCAGGCGGATTGCCTCTAAGTTCAGGCAGTCAGCCAGAGCCCACGCAGCTTTTGTCGTATATCCCTCAATCGCATGAGTCAGTGCATCCATGCCCGTAGCCGCTGTCAATCCTTTTGGCATGGTAGACATCATATCCGGATCTACAATCGCAATATTAGGAATATCGTTGGTATCCACGCAGACAAATTTACGCTTCTTCTCCACGTCAGTAATGACATAATTAATCGTAGCCTCCGCAGCCGTTCCTGCAGTTGTGGGTACAGCGATGGTAAATACCGTAGGATTTTTCGTAGGCGCTACACCCTCCAGAGAACGGACATCCTCAAATTCCGGATTATTGATAATAATTCCTATCGCCTTTCCGGTATCCATAGACGAGCCGCCGCCAACCGTAATCATGTAATCAGCTTCGGCTGCCTTATATGCAGCAACCCCTGCTTTTACATTTTCAATCGTCGGGTTCGGCTTGATATCGGAATATACCTCATAAGCCAAACCCTCAGCGTCCAGCAAATCCGTTATTTTTTTCGTAACATTGAATTTCACCAAATCCGGGTCAGATGCGATAAATGCCTTCTTAAATCCTTTGCTCTTAATAATTTCCGGAATCTCCTGAATCGCGCCTTTTCCATGATAAGAAATCCCATTCAATACAAAACGATTTACCATTTTCTTGTTCCTCCTTTAATCCTTTTCTTATTTTTCATACAAAAATTTTTCCGGAAGCGTTACCTTAAAATCCACCGCCAGATCGCGGAAGTTCTGCGGTGTAATGGTCTGAAGCTTGTCAGGACGCATAGACAGCATTTTCACAAGAATCTCTGCCGACTTTTCTACCGTATGCATAAGCCCAAAGGTCAGGTCAAAATCCTCTCCCGAACAAAACATACCATGGTGCGCCCAGATTGCCACATCATACTGCCTCATCAACCGGCTGGTTGCAACCGCGATGTCCCTTCCTCCCGGAACCATCCAGCCTACCACGCCGATTCCTGACGGGAACACAACCGGACACTCGGTAGCCATCTCCCACAGCTCTCTTGTAAACACCTCATCCTTCAAAGGCAGTACAAAGGTAAGGGCAATCACATTCGTCGTATGGGCATGATAGATTACCCGATGCAAGCCGTTTGACGCCTCCTTCTTAACTTCGTGATTCATTAAGTGGCTTGGAAGCTCACTGGTCGGCCTCCCGCCGTTTACCAGCCCCCAACAGATGCGATAATTCTCTCCCTTGTCATCCAGCTCAATGATACATACGCCGTCCTCAGGGTCTAGAATGACATTGCGGAAATATTTGCCGCTGCCTGTTACCATGAAGTATTCTCCCGCAAGCCCTGGCACGCTGGTTCCGATTGCCTTCCACTCGCCGTCTTCTCTTAAATATTCTTTTACCTCCCTGGTCTCCTCCGGTTTCATGCGGTAGGACAGATTACCTCCGTTTCTCTCATGCCATCCCTGTTCCCATCCGTCATTACACATACGGATAAATCCCTGAACAAATTTTACATCTGTAATGCACATAATTCTTCCTCCTTTCTCTGTAATAAAATTACTATCTTGTGATAATATCTACCGGTACATTAAAAATCTTCGCAACCTTCAGAAGCGTCTCAATATGCCTGCCAAAAGCTGCCGCCATGTGGTGCGTCGGGCCGGCCTCACTCCATCTGTTACAGAACTCCCTTGCGCCGCAGCTAAAGCGTGTCCGCATGTTGGTATCACCGAAATTAAAGATCGGACCCGGCTCATTGACCCCCTCTGCCACAACAAATTTAAAATGTCCGTCCTTATCCTGTGTAATACCCAAATACGTTACCGGCCCAAGATGAGGATAGAACTGTGTCAGATAGCCGCCTCCGGTCTTTCCATGGAACACAGGTACAATCTTCATGGTCGGTTTCTTTGCCGAAATATCGGCATCCCCAGAACCACTGTGGCCGATAATGCAGATGTCCTTCTCAAAATCAATAGAATACATCTCCGACAACTGCCCTGTTCCGGAAATTGTCTTAAGAATACTCATAGCCATGGCGACCTTAATATCACCCTCCACGGCGCAGGCAACTCCCTGCTTAATCAGCATAGAGAACGCCGGAATCAGCATACTGTCAAGGATCCCTGCCTTGCCCTTAGCAAACCCGTCATAATGAGATGCAATAAAAGCAATCTGCTCATCCTTAACCCACTCCTCAAAGGCAGCGACATATTTAGCCATCTCCCACACCTTCTCGATTGTACCGCCGCCTTCGATTTCAAATGTATCGAGAATATCCTGCGCCTTCGTCCGGATAAGGGCTTCATCCGTGATATGGTCTGCAATCGCCCACATCTTCTCCCAGTCAAACTGCTTGGTGTAGAGAAACATTCTGTGATAGAGGTTCGTTTCATCAATATACAGATCCATCATACCAGGATAGGGACGTCCAATCTGCGCCAGATTGGTATCTCGGAAACGGCGGCGCACCTGAGCCGCGCGGCACCATTCTTCAATCTCCGCCTGTACCGCAGGGTCGCCGCCTTCTACTACGCCTGTAATGACAGCGTGACGCTTACCGGCGCGTTCAAGATCCGCAACCATCTCCCCCACAGCGCCGCAGGCGTACAGCTCGCCCAACCATGTAGCTGTATCCGTGTTTTCATAATCAGGAGACTTTTTCTTCTGAACGTTCACCAGTACCACCGGAACATCCAGATCCCTGACTGCCGGAAGCATATTATAGGAGGTTGCATAGGTTAAAAGCTGTAAGATTACAAGGTCAACGTCCGCCGCACGAAATTTGTCTCCGGCTGCCTGGGCCATCTCTTTTGTCGTAACCATACCGCCGTCCACGATTTCCACCGTTTCCGGAAGGGTCTTTTTAAACACATCATACTGAGCCTCAAATTCCGGTGTCAATGACGGAAACTGCGGCAAATATGCACCCAAAGCAATCGAAAACACTCCAATTCTTGCCTTTGTATCTACTAACATTGTAAATCCCCCTTATCATATTTTTTTATGTCAAAGGACCTCTGTACGCACTCCCTTGCCTCTTTCAAGTCCGCAAATTTCCGGTCATAAAGCATCTGTACCAACAGATTTCCGATAGCTGTGGCCTCTCCGGGCCCTGCGCATACGGTGCGTCCCGTATATTTTGCCGTGACCTGGTTCAAGTATTCTGCATTAGAGCCTCCGCCAACCACATAGATACAATCGTATTTTTTACCGGTGAGCCCTTCAATCTGCCCGATGGTATCTCCATAACACTTTCCAAGGCTGTTATAGATTACCGCGGCAATCTCCCATTCATTCTGCGGCACCTGCTGCCCTGTATTTTCACAGTATGCCTTGACTGCCTCTACCATGCTTGAGGGCGCCAGAAACATATCGTCATTGCAGTCCACAATGGAGGGAATATCCTGCTTTTGCGCCTGCTCGCAGATATATCCATAGGAATACTCCTCCGCAAATTCCTTCCGGATGGACTGAATCATCCATAGCCCCATGATATTTTTCAGATACCGGAAACGATAATTATAACCTCCTTCATTGGTAAGGTTCTGTATCCTGCTCTCCGTAGAACAATCCGCCTCCAAACGTTCTGTTCCCATAAGCGACCAAGTACCAGAGCTGATATATAACGCCTCGTCTTTTGCCGTCGGGATGGCAGCTACGGCAGAACCCGTGTCATGGGTGGCAGGCAAAACCACCTGACAGTCAAAACCGATTTCCTCCTGTATCTCTTTGCTGAAATTACCTACCAGAGTGCCCGGCTCGCTTATCTTTCCGAATATTCTCCGAGGATAACCCAACATATCAATCAGCTCATAATCCCAGTCCTTTGAAACAGGGCTTACCAGTTGCGTGGTAGTCGCATTGGTGTACTCTGTGCGTTTCTCTCTGGTCAAAAGGAAGTTAAAATAATCCGGAATCAATAACATGCTCTTTGCCTCGTTAAGAAGCTCTGGCTCTTTCTGCTTTACAGCCATCAACTGATAGATAGTGTTAAAAATCTGTTTCTGGATTCCGGTACGCGCATACAGATCCTTCAATGAAATCTCTTCGTATACCTTTGCATCCATCCCGTTCGTTCTGCCGTCACGATAGCCGTAAGTTTTTCCGAGAAGCTGATCATTTTTATCCAACAGCACGTAATCCACACCCCAGGTATCAATTCCCATAAAAGTCGGGAGTTTTCCAATCTCTTTGCACCGTTTTAAGCCCTCCTTAATCTCATAAAACAGCGCTTCCACATCCCAACAGAGGCTGTCGCCCACACGCTTCATGCCGTTTGGAAAACGATAAACTTCTTCGAGCTTTATCTTTCCGTCCTCAAAACTCCCTAGCATATGACGGCCACTGGATGCGCCGATATCAACGGCCAGATAATATGTATTCATCCTTTCTCCTCCTAATCTAAATGAAATACCGGTTTTAAGTCCACACTCACCGGACTGTTATCTGGGTTCGTCTCCATGATGTCTGCCATAAAGTCCCACCATTTCCGGTTAATCTCTGTGTCAGCCGAAGCTGACCATTTTACTTCATCCTCCACCTCGATATATCCGAAAAGTACGTCTGTTTCTTTATCCAGAAAAATCGAATAATTCTTTCCGCCATATTCATGAATCATCTCAGCCATCTCTGGCCACAGCTCGTTATGGCGCTTTTCATATTCTTCAGCCATCCTGGGATTAAGATACATCTTAAATCCTTTTCTTACCATAGAAACACCTCTTTCTCCACAATATTACATTTTTTCAACCAAAACAAACTTGAAGTAAGTAGACACTCCGCTAAGCGCAAAATACAGGAAGGAAATAATGATTGAAACACTTTTCCATGTGTCCGGCGTTACACTTCCCGCCGCAACCATAAAGGTAAATACTGCAAATACCGCAAGCACACCATAGGATACATATGCCGCCGCCTTCTGGACTGCCGGATACCTGGGACGGACGGCCTCTGTCTCCTCATCCTCCTCATCCTGCAGCTTTTCAAGAGCCTCCTGTATCCTCCTTTCTTCCTCCACCTGTCGGCTGTAATCTCCTTTTGCCCCCATCAGGCATGCCAATATCAGATAAGAAACCATTGCCAGCAAGTAGGTAGGCAGGAACAGGAAGTAAGAATGTATTGCTTTCGTAACAGTCATAGCCGCTACGAACACAAGAGCAATCACCCATGCCGCAAGTCCGGCGTAATTAATCCTCCAGCCCTTGTACATAGCCCAATATCTGGTGCCTCCAAGCTTTGGGAGCATCCAGTGCTCGGCAAAGACAATCGCCCCAACCGTCGGAACTACAAGGACAATAATATTTACAATGGTCATAATGTTCATTGTAATAGGAAAGCATGCCACAACCGTCATAACTACGCCTACAATATAAGTCAGCTTCTTGGTGGATACATTTTTAAACACTGACTCGTATGCCAGGCTCGCTCTGTATATATTGGGGTTTGCAGTCGTCCAGCCTGCAATAATAACCGCCAGAAGTCCGGTGCTTCCTAAAACAGCGCTGGTAATAGCGCCGGAATCCAGAATCAAAAGGGATTGGTTCAGCATGATTGCCGCTGTCGCACCCATGATTCCTGCGCTGCCCCATGCAAAGAAATGTCCGATAAACATGCCATAGCAGGTTACAAAACCGTACTTGGCTGACTTTGCATAGCGGAACAGCGCCATATCGTTAAGCCCGCCATGATAAGCCAGATTACACATCCACGCAAATCCTATTACATGAAAAATAGTTAAGTCCTGTCCGCCCTCTATAACCTCGCCGTTCCAGACGCTGGTATTCATCAGAGCCATAAAATCGCCAAAGCCGTGTATTCCGGATGCGCCGGTTATCTCAATGAGCTGTGGCACAACCACGCAGAACCCTGCAAGGAATACGATAATCATCCACGGAACGCACACCGACGAGAACTTGGCAACCGCGTTGAATCCATTTGCCGCAACCAGTGTTACAATAATACCAAGGACAATCACTACAAGAACAAACTTAATATCCGTTGGATACCACTCTGTCTGAAGCTTAATCCCAAAAATTTCTCTCACCGCAGAGGCCGATACCGTCAGCATCGAGGCTGCCATAGCAATGGAGGCAAGCCCCCACACAACATTGTATATCTTCTGCATATAAGGCCCCATGACCTTCTTAAGATAAGAATACAGGGTGACTCTCGTATCCACTCCAATCGGTGCGCAGATGAGCGCATAGGTCAGGGTCGCAAGGATATTTCCCACAATCAGACCTAAGAAAATATCAGTTGCTCTCACGCCCAGGGTAACCAGAGTCGCACCAATTACAAATTCTGTTGCGGCAATATGCTCGCCGCCGTAAATTCCAAAAAAGTTGCCAAGACCGGAAACATTTTTCTTGGATATCGGCCTGTCCTCTGCCGGTATCTTCTGTGCTTCTTTTCTGTAATCCATGATATACCTCTCATTTCTTTTTTGCAGCGCTGCTTTTTCTTGTATTACTTAAGTGTCTTTATTATAAGCTGCATTGTACAGATATATAATGTCCTGTCTTGAGCAAAATACTGTCCTTTGTTGCAGGCTATATTTTAATGGTTTTATCGTCTTTATGCATGATACGGTACTGCTTCGGCGTCATCCCGAAGCGCGCCTTAAACTGACGGTAAAAATAGCTATGGTTCTCATATCCTATATTTACCGCGATTTCCTCCACCGAAAGCTCAGTCTCCACCAGGAAGATAACCGCCTTCTGGAATCTTTTCCGCATCAGAAGCTCTTGAAAAGTAAAGCCTGTACTTTTCTTAATCATCCTGCTTAACGCTGATAAAGACAGTTTGAAATCCTCCGCAATCTGGCTCAAAGCTGCTGTCCTGTAATAAGAATCAATATATCTCGTCGTTGCCTGAACCACAACATCCTCATAATTTGAAGAAGAATTATCTGCCAGCGTGTCTATATGGTCAATCAAATATAGAAACACCAGTCCCATGGAATACTTATTAATTACATCTTTATTGCTATATCCCTCCTCTGATAATTGTGAAGCCGTATCGGACGGCATACGTTCACTCACAATAGAAGCTATCATATTCTCCATAAGGTTAGAAATTGCTTTCTGTCCGCGAAGCCGGAAATTCAGATATTGGGGAATCGGATTATTCTGCCTCAATATCCCCAGAAGAAAGTCTGCGATAATATTCTGCTTTTGCATCATCTGAAAAGGTATATCGAAAAATTCCGGCAGAACAATAAAATTAATCCCCACATCGTCCATACCCGCGCGTTTAATCCCATGCCTGACATGCTGATTCAAAAGGAGAAGATCTCCCTCCTGCATAACCAACTCTTTGCCGTCAATATAGTGCGTAATTTCTCCTGAACATACATACATAATCTCAATGTAATTATGCTTATGGAGGGGAAAATCTATAAAACGGCTGTGGTGCCTTACTGTAATCAGCTTGCCCTCCCTTAAGAACAACTGACAATCCACCTCGAACTTATTCTTACGGGCATCCATGTAGATATCCTTTTTCACTTGAAGCTCTCCGTCGAGATAAGCCTGCTCCTCCGCTGTTATCTTCCGTATCTCATGCATCAACCATTCATCCATGAACTTTGCCCTTTCATTATGTATACAGTTTCTCTGTTTTATTATTTTAATCCATTCTGTTACACAAATAAAGGTCTTTATTTGCATAAAATCATGTCCTTATTTGCAACTTGTATCTAACACAACTATATTGGATAACAATTTATTGACATTCAATAGAAACTCAACTAATATTAAATAGAAATCTTGAACATTGATTCACATGTCAATCATTTTAGGAGGAAAACATGTCAAAAAGAACAGACATTCACAAGATACTTATTATTGGCTCAGGCCCCATCATCATCGGCCAGGCATGCGAGTTCGACTATTCCGGAACACAAGCCTGCAAGGCACTTCGCAGCCTCGGCTATGAGATTGTGCTGGTGAATTCCAACCCTGCCACCATCATGACCGACCCTGAGATGGCGGACGTCACTTACATCGAGCCGTTGAATACAGACCGTTTAGAGCAGATTATCGCAAAGGAACGCCCCGACGCACTCCTTCCAAACCTGGGCGGACAGTCCGGACTGAACCTGTGCGCCGAGCTTGCCAAGGAGGGAATCCTTGACAAATACCAGGTCAAGGTAATCGGCGTACAGGTTGACGCCATTGAACGGGGCGAGGACCGAATTGAATTTAAGAAGTCCATGGATGCCCTTGGAATCCAGATGGCAAGAAGCGAAGTCGCCTACACCGTGGAAGAAGCCCTCAAAATCGCAGACACTTTAGGATACCCTGTGGTTCTTCGCCCTGCCTATACCATGGGCGGCGCCGGCGGCGGACTTGTATATAATAAAGAAGAACTTAAAACCGTATGCGCCCGCGGCTTACAGGCAAGCCTGGTAGGACAGGTCCTGGTGGAGGAATCCATCCTTGGATGGGAAGAACTGGAATTGGAGGTTGTCCGCGACGCCGACAACAACATGATTACCGTATGCTTTATTGAAAATATTGACCCTCTTGGGGTACATACCGGCGACTCTTTTTGCTGCGCCCCAATGCTTACCATATCTGAGGAATGTCAGAAGGAATTACAGCGGCAGGCATACAAGATTGTGGCGTCTGTCGAGGTAATCGGCGGAACCAACGTGCAGTTTGCCCACGATCCAGTGACTGACCGTATCGTGGTTATCGAGATTAACCCCCGTACCTCCCGATCCTCCGCGCTGGCCTCCAAGGCAACCGGCTTCCCCATTGCCCTGGTGTCCGCCATGCTTGCCTGCGGCCTGACCTTAAAGGACATTCCCTGCGGCAAATACGGCACATTAGATAAATATGTCCCAGACGGCGACTATGTAGTGATTAAATTTGCGCGCTGGGCATTCGAGAAATTTAAAGGCGTTGAGGATAAGCTTGGAACCCAGATGCGTGCCGTCGGAGAGGTCATGAGCATTGGAAAGACCTACAAGGAGGCGTTCCAGAAGGCAATCCGAAGCCTGGAAACCGGACGCTACGGACTGGGATATGCCAGGGATTACTATACAAAAACAAAAGAAGCCCTGCTTCAAATGCTGATTACGCCATCCAGTGACCGTCATTTTATTATGTATGAAGCGCTGCGCAAAGGCGCAACCGTAGAAGAAATCTTTGACATCACAAAGGTAAAGACTTATTTTATTCAGCAGATGAAGGAAATGGTAGAAGAAGAAACTGCCCTCGCCGCATTTAAGGGGAGCCTTCCCTCTGATGATATGTTGATTTCCGCAAAGAAAAATGGCTTCTCGGACAAATACTTAAGCCAGCTTCTTGATATTTCCGAGGATACCGTCCGCAGCCGCCGAATCGAACTGGGCGTAGAGGAAAACTGGGAGGGCGTACACGTCAGCGGCACGCCGGACAGCGCCTACTACTATTCGACTTACAACGGCACAGACATGAATCCAATCAATACTGAACGTCCGAAGGTTATGATTTTGGGCGGAGGACCGAACCGGATTGGACAGGGAATCGAATTTGACTATTGCTGTGTCCATGCATCACTGGCGCTGAAAAAACTGGGCTTCGAGACGATTATCGTAAACTGCAATCCGGAAACCGTTTCAACAGACTACGACACCTCCGACAAGCTGTATTTCGAGCCGCTGACACTGGAGGACGTGCTAAGCATTTACAAAAAAGAACAGCCTGTGGGCGTTATTGCGCAGTTCGGCGGACAGACCCCCCTTAACCTGGCCTCCGAGCTTGAAAAGAATGGGGTTAAGATTCTTGGAACCTCTCCTTCTGTCATCGACCTGGCAGAGGACCGCGACCTGTTCCGTGCAATGATGGACAGGCTTGAGATTCCTATGCCTGAATCCGGCATGGCTACTACGGTAGACGAGGCTCTTGCCATTGCAGGAAGGATCGGCTATCCCGTAATGGTTCGCCCTTCCTACGTCCTTGGCGGGCGCGGTATGGAGGTTGTCTATGATGATGACAGCATGGAGGGCTACATGAAAGCCGCTGTGGGCGTAACTCCTGACCGTCCAATCCTGATTGACCGTTTCCTCAATCACGCTCTGGAATGTGAAGCCGACGCGATCAGCGACGGAAACCATGCATTTGTTCCGGCGGTGATGGAGCATATCGAGCTTGCCGGCGTACACTCCGGCGACTCTGCGTGCATCATCCCCTCCGTACACATTTCCGAGGAAAATGTGCGGACAATCAAGGAGTATACCAAGAAGATTGCCGAGGAAATGCATGTCAAGGGTCTTATGAATATGCAGTACGCCATCGAGAACGGCAAGGTTTACGTGTTGGAGGCCAACCCGCGTGCTTCCCGTACCGTACCGCTGGTATCCAAGGTATGCAACATCCGCATGGTGCCCCTGGCAACGGATATCATTACCTCCGAGCTGACGGGCCGTCCGTCTCCGGTAGCTGAATTAAAAGAAAAAGACATTCCTTACTATGGCGTCAAGGAGGCTGTGTTCCCGTTCAACATGTTCCAGGAGGTTGACCCTGTACTTGGGCCGGAAATGCGTTCTACGGGAGAAGTTCTCGGACTTTCCTCCTCTTACGGCGAGGCCTTCTACAAGGCGCAGGAGGCGACACAGTCCAAACTGCCCCTTAAGGGAACCGTATTGATTTCTGTTAATCGCAAGGACAAGGCCGAGGTAGCTGAGGTGGCTAAAATGTTTGCTGAGGATGGCTTCAAGCTTCTTGCAACCGGAAACACCTATGAGCTGATCCGCGAGGCGGGAATTGAGGCCGAGAAGGTGAAGAAGCTGTATGAAGGGCGTCCGAATATCCTTGATATGATTACCAACGGAGTGATTGACCTGATTGTCAATTCACCGGTAGGCAAGGACAGCATCCATGACGACAGTTATCTTCGGAAAGCCGCTATAAAGGCTAAGATTCCTTATATCACGACCATTGCCGCCGCAAGGGTGACCGCAAAGGGAATCCGGTATATGAATGAGCATGGCAGAGGGGACGTGAAGTCTCTGCAGCAGCTTCATGGGGAGATTTCGGACAGATTAGGCTAACATATGAATGGCTGTCGGATATAGTAACTTCTTATCTGACAGCCGCTTCTTTGCAACATTTTTATTTCTGCCTGTTCAAAATCAATACAGCCATGCCGCAGAGCATACCGCCAATCGGATAAGCAATCCAGCAGATTTCCCACAGATGGAAAATGAGTCCTGCAACCATGAATACGATAGTAGCAAGAAGCATGATACATCCGCACCAAACTGCTACAAGTGTATTTTTCTCATTCATTTTCAACTCATTTTCCCTGTTGTACGCATTGACATCATATTCCTGCTTATTCATTCCTGTGTAGATAAGAATAGAAACGGCAGCAGTTACAAAAAGCAGAAAGATTCCGTAATAAAATTGTTCGTTCATGTTCTGGCGCAGAGGAAGGGAAGCTGCATTCATTCCCACAAGCATACCCACGAGAATCAGGCCGATTCCGGCTGCAATCTTCGCCGGAAAGCGACTGTCAAACTCCTCCTTTTCTTCCGGTGTGTAGAAATCCTTAAGGCTCGGATGCTTCTTGCGGTAGTCAGCGTCCTTTAACCCCTGTACCACCAGAATCAGGATACCAACAATGGCAAGCATCATGAAAAAAGTATCCTGCACAGCTTCGTTGATTCTTCCAAAACCTGCAAGGATTTCATAAAAGGCAACGTCAAAAACCAACAAGGCCACCCCGCAGGTAATCCAGAGCCGGAATTCCTTCATATGTTTTCTGTGCTGCTGATTATCTTCAACCTCAGAATCACTGGCATCCTTCCGAAGCAGCGTATCGAGATTACATGAGAATAAATCACATAACTGCAACAGTTTTTCCATCTCTGCGTAGGATGCACCCGCCTCCCATTTGGAAACCGTCTGGCGGGATACATCTAAATGCTCGGCAAGCTGCTCCTGTGTCATATCATTGCGCTTCCTGTAATATTGAAGGTTCTCTCCAAATAAACTCATAAATTTCTCACCTTTTCTTTCTCTGAATTTCCTTTACGCGCTTCAGGTTGGGTCTATCTTATAATATTTCCCATGTAAAATCTATAAATTTCATGTTGCTTTTAAGGAAATTCATGTAAACTTTGGGTTGCGCGCCTTCTTTTTCCTTCCATAAAAAGAAATTGCCTGAGTGGTTAGACTCAGGCATTATATTTCTTTTTGAATTGCATTTCTGGGAGAAGTCCTATGATAATTCCATAGCATAGTTCTTCAAAATCCGGTTTTTTTAGTATGCTCATGGATTCCTCCGGTATTTTTAAGCCTATAACTGACATTCTAGCTGACAGTCATAAGGCTCTGCTTCTACATGCTGTTGGTTATACTCCTTTGCCTCCACGCACCCCATTGCCTTGTAGAAGGCTTGCGTCTCCACAGCCGAGTGGGCAGAGATGTACAATTTCTCGGCGCCGTGGTTCTTCGCCCACCTGCCCGCCTCATGAAAAAGTATCTTCCCAATGCCCTTGCCCCGCATATCCTGGGATACATGGAGGCTTGTGAGGTCAAGGTACTTTTCGACGGTTCCAAACAAGGCAGACTCTACGGAGATAAATCCTTTCAGAATACCGTCGCAGAAAAATCCATAGACGAAGCCGCCTGTGGCAATGGTATTTTTGAGACAGGCAACCAGAAACTCGTAATCCGATTCTGACCAGTCGTCAATAAATGGGTCGTCCCGTATTACCCAATTTCCGTTTTCTCTCCGCCAACATTCTACAACAATCTGGCGGCGGATGAATTGCCGGAATAAATCGCGGCATATCTCTTTTTCGGTTAATTCTCTGTAATGTGTCTCCATTGTTTTTCCATCCATTATATGAGCCTGCTTCTTACATTATTTTATTCTTCAAACGCAATCACAGCCCCGTCATACTCTCCGTCAATGAATTTCTTGATATCGTCAGACTTCAACACCTTCACCAATGCCTGAACTGCCTCATTTTCCTCATTGCCCTCTTTTACTGCAATGACATTTACATAGGTCTTAGCCGCCTCAGAATCAGACGTCTCGTAAGCAATGGCGTCAGACTTCACAGAATATCCCGCCTCAAGCGCATAGTTCCCGTTCAACACCACAAAAGCAACTTCTTCTACAACTCTGGACACCTGCGCTGCCTCAAGCTCTTGAATCTTAATATTCTTCGTATTCTCCGCGATATCATTTACCGTGGCATTCAGGCCCGCGCCGTCTTTGAGCTTAATCACACCGTTAGCCTCAAGAAGAAGAAGCGCTCTTGCCTCATTGGTCGTGTCGTTGGGAACGGCAATCGTATCTCCCTCCTCCAACTCGTCCAGGCTTTTTTTAGTTCCCGGATAGATTCCAAAAGGCTCATAGTGGATTCCGCCGGCATTTACCAGATGAGTCCCCTTCTCCTCATTGAAGCTCTCAAGATAAGGGATATGCTGGAAATAATTTGCGTCAAAATCACCGCTTTCCACCACTTCATTGGGCTGAACATAATCGTTAAAGACCGTTACATCTAATTGATATCCTTCCTTCTCCAGAAGACCTTTGGCCTCCTCCAGAATCTCGGCATGGGGTGTTGCAGACGCCGCCACCTTAATCACCTTACCGTCCGAGGATGAACCGGAATCAGAACCAGAAGAACCGGAATCCCCTCCCTTATCAGAACCGCCGCAGCCCGTCAATGCTGCCGCTGCCAATACTCCTGCCAACAATACTGTCAATACTTTCTTTTTCATCATACATCTCCTCCATTTTGTTTGATTGTTACTTTCTTTTATCTAAATGAACAGACAGCTTCATACCAACCGTCTGGAATATTTGCACCAGCAAAATTAATAAAATAACCGTGACCGCCATAATTCCGGCCTCATACCGATAATATCCGTAGCGGATTGCAATATCGCCAAGTCCGCCTCCGCCTAAGGTTCCCGCCATTGCGGAATATCCCAGTATGGTTCCCAGGGAAATCGTAACGCCCACAATCAGGGAGGTCCTGGCCTCTACAAGCATAACCTTTGTCACGATGGTAAATGTTGACGCCCCCATGGAACGCGCCGCCTCAATCACTCCCGCGTCCACCTCCCGAAGGGACGACTCTACCATACGCGCTATGTAAGGAATTGCCGCAGCCGCCAGGGATACAATCGTGGCTGACGAACCGTAGCTCTTTCCCACAATGAAACGCGCTAACGGAATCAGCACAATCAGCAGAATCAGAAACGGAACGCTTCTTACAATATTTGCAAATATATCCAGTATCTTATAGAGAATTACATTCGGCTTAATTCCTTCTCTGTCGGATATGGTCAGAAGAATTCCCATAGGAAGCCCGAACAAATACCCGAATAACGTGGATACCAGCGTCATGTACAGCGTCTCTCCGATTCCTTTTATCAACATCTGAATCACTTCCGCACTAAACATCGCCTGTCACCTCCTCAATCTCCAATCCTCTCTCTCTGATATAATCCTCAATCTCCTGCTGCAGGTTCTTGTCGTCCGGAAGCCCCAAAATCATCTCTCCCTTGGCGATTCCTCCCACATTCTTGGTATCCGCCCGAAGAATATTCACAGGTCTGCCAGTCTTTAAGACCATATTGGCAATCACCGGCTCGAAGGAGGAGTTCTCCGAAAATACAATCCGGATCTTCTTTGCCTCCATCAGCCGTTCCTGCGGCTTCGCAAGGTTCACCGGTCCCTCGCCCTCCGTATCCTTCAGAATCAACTCCCTTGCTTCTTTGGTCTTTGGATGGCTGAAAATCTCATCCACCCGTCCGCGCTCTTTGATTTCCCCCAGTGACATTATCGCCACATGGCTGCAAATCTTACGAATCACTGACATCTGATGGGTGATAATTACGATAGTAATTCCAAAGCGATTGTTGATATCCTTCAAAAGCTCAAGGATGGATGCCGTTGTCTGCGGGTCGAGAGCGCTGGTGGCCTCGTCGCACAAAAGAATCCGCGGATCTGACGCCAGCGCCCTTGCAATGGCAACCCTCTGCTTCTGTCCGCCGGAAAGCTGCGCGGGATACGCCAGAGCCTTCTCCTCAAGCCCTACGATTCCCAACAATTCCTTCGCCCGCTTCCTAGCCTCCTTCTTCTTAACGCCCTGAATCAACAGTGGGAAGCTTACGTTATCCACCACATTTTTCTGCATCAGCAGGTTAAAATGCTGAAAAATCATCGCAATATCCTTCCTCTGCTTCAGAAGCTCTTTCTCCAACATTCCTCCAAGCTCTTTTCCCTCTACCCAAACCTCTCCCACGGTGGGTTTTTCCAGATAATTCAAACACCGTACCAGCGTACTCTTTCCCGCACCGGACATGCCTATAATTCCATAGATATCTCCCTGCTCAATCTCAAGGTTAATGTCCTTCAATGCATTGACCTTCACATCTTTTGAAGTAAATGTCTTCGACAGATGCCTTACTTCAATCTGTGCCATGTGCTTTTCTCCTCCTTCTTTTTCCTCAGCTATTACCAGATTAAATACAAAAAGGAACAAGTACACGCCGTACCTGCTCCTTACACTCTACCCAATAACAATAGTATGTCAAAAATCAGATAATCAGACGCATACACTAATAAGCCATGTTCATCATGCACATCATGCACATATCAACACAGCCTGTCATCATCATATTCTGATTCATATTCTGATGAAACGTCGTCTTCATATCCGGTTCTCCTTTCCTGTTCTTATAACAACTGTAAAGCCAAACTGTCGCTTTATTTCTTTACAGTTTTATAGTATAGTAGTACAATTTGAAAGAATTGTCAAGTATTAATAAACTATTTAAAGATAAAAATTTCTTCAATCGGCACGTCAACCACCCTGGAAATGTCCACAGCAAGCTTAAGAGACGGGTTATACTGAGCCTTTTCCAGACGCATAATCGTCTCTCTGCGCACCCCTACCCTCTGCGCAAGCTCCTCCTGGGTCATCTCCAACAACTGTCTGTATTTCCTCAACCGACATTCAAAATCCGACATGCTCTATTCCCCGCTTTCATCAAGTAATTCGTCCTGATCATAGTGGTACAAAAGATATGAGCCAAGAAACACGTTAAGGGCAATGGACAGCGCCACAATAATAATGATGGCAATAAGCGAATATTCCAGATTCCCCATCAGACCTCCCTGCCCCAGAACTAAAACTGCGGCAAAGATAATATTCAGCGCAATCTTATCTGCTGTCAGACGGGCTTTCATCTGATTCTCCCTGTACCGTTCGTCCTTAAAAGTATTCGACATCTTCCCTTCGTAGAAAAGGCCGAAGAAGCCGAAGAACAGGAAAAACACAAAAGGAAATACTGTCTTATTCACCCCGTATGTCCAAAAACCCATAAAACCAAAGAAACCGCAGAAGCCAAAAAGACCTCTCTTGGGACTTATCTCTCTGGTCACCGCCGAATCCTTCTCCTCGCTCTTATTCTTCATGATTGCAGTCATAAGCAGTACAAGCAGATACAGAATGTATGCCGTCAGAAAGATGCCTGAGATAATCATAGGCAGATCCTTCATCTGAAATACGTATTCCGAAAATTTCATAGGCGCTACCAGCCTTGAATCATTATAGGTAACCGAATACCAGCTAGATACAGCCATCAGTATCACACATATGACGCCAGGGATAATCATTCGTTTCTTGTTCATTTTTTTCATTGCTTTGCCCTCCAAAAGAGATGTATTTGTATCTTGTTGTGATAAATATATCACTCTATTTATCATTTGTCAACCAAAAAGATACAAATATATCTCTTTTATTCTATGGAAGCCTTCCGCCCAAGCCTCACATCCTCCATCTGTTTGGCCATCTCCTCATCCATATGGTCAAACAGGTAATTTTTTCCTGACTCTCTCCTGCTTGCGTATTCCTCCCGAATCTGCCTTCTAACAAGCTCTACTTCCTCCTTGAATTCTCTGGAGGAAATCAGCGTTCCACCCTGTCCCAGAGTGACAACCTGCTCTACGCTGTCCGAGGTCACCACTGTTACATGATACTTTCTTCCAATCTGGTGAACCACCTTTTCAATATACTGGTCTGCCGTCTCTGCCTCCTTGGTGTACACTACATGGATATTGTGGTATTTCTGGATTTCAAGCGCGTAGCCGTCCACTTTGTAGGCGTCAAACACCAGGATAACGACGCACCTTCGGAAGCCCTGGTAATTGCAAAGAATATCCATCAGTTTATTCCGCGCCGCGTCAATATTTACCTTAGCCAGCTCTTTCAAATCATCCCATGCAAATATGACGTTATATCCGTCCACCAGAAGATACTCCTGAACATCTTTCTCCTTCTTATGCCTCCTTTTCTCCGGCCCGCTTGCGACATATCTGGAATCTGCGGAGGTTCTCCGTTCTATCTTTCCGTAAGTACGGATAAATATCTCCTCTAACTCTTTTTCTTCTTCCTGGGTGAAGCTCGTCTGGTTCTTCATACCTGCTTGCTGTACCGTTCTCTCTGTGTTCTTTTGTCTTACCTTTTTCTCAAGCACGCTCTCAATATGCATATACTCCGGCACCTGATTCCACGGCACAACAAATCCCGCCCCATGGGCGCAGAATACCGAACCCGTGGGATTCTCCAAATCCCTCTCCGGCTCATACCCCTTCTCCTCTATGATCTCCTGCGCATTATGGCAAGGCTCATATCCCTTAAACGTACAGGTCAGCCGCCCTCTGCCTCTGGAATAACTGTGAACCTCTATCTGATAATCCCGCATGGCTGCCACCGGCGCTTTTCCCCGAAGCAAAGCCGTCTCTTTCGCTATCTCCGGCTGCTCAAATTCCCCGCACATCTTGCGGATATCCGTCATTGCCCTCCCCACCATCTCTGACGGCAGTTCCAGACAGTATTCATAATAAGGCTCTAGCAAAATGCTGTCAGCCTGCATCAATCCCTGTCTGACGGCTCGGTATGTCGCCTGCCGGAAATCTCCGCCTTCGGTATGTTTCGGGTGAGCCTGCCCCGCAATCAGGGTAATTCGTATATCCGTAACCGCTGCCCCCGTCAGTATGCCGCGGTGCTCTCGTTCCGCCAAATGTGTAAGAATCAACCGCTGCCAGTTTCCGTCCAGCTCATCCTCGCTTAAATCTGTCCCCAACACCACTCCGCTTCCTGGCTCTCCTGGCTCTAACAGCAGATGAACCTCCGCATAATGGCGGAGAGGCTCAAAATGCCCGACTCCTTCTACGGTATTCCTTATGGTTTCCTTATAGACAATATTTCCTGTATCAAATGTTATCTCCGTGTGAAAACGCTCTTTTACCAGGCTTTGCAGAATCTCTATCTGCACCGCGCCCATGAGCTGCGCATAGATTTCCCCTAATTCCTCGTCCCACACAATCCGAAGCATAGGGTCCTCCTCCTCCAACTGCCGGAGGTTTTTAAGCATAGTATGAGCGTCGCACCCTTCCGGCAGACAGACACGGTAATTCAGCACCGGTTCCAGTACGGGAGTGCCAGAGGCTTTCTCCCCACCCAGGCCCTCGCCTGGGTATGTATGGTTAAGCCCAGTGACCGCACACACACATCCTGTTTTTGCCTCTGAAACCGTCTCGTATTTTTCTCCGGAATAGATGCGAATCTGGTTGACCTTTTCTTCCCATGGTTCAAAGGCTTCTAAACCAGAGCTTAAGATATCCTTTACCTTCAGAGCACCTTGCGTAACCCTCAGATGGGTCAGACGGGCGCCCTGGGTATCTCTGGATATCTTGAATACCTTTGCCCCAAAGCTCTCCTGGCTCTCGCCTGGTACTGCCATGCTTTTTTCGTTTTTCTTGGAAATAAACGCTCTTGCACTCATATAGCGTTCAAGCCCGTCCATAAATTCCCGCACGCCAAAAAGCTTCAACGCAGAGCCAAAATAACAGGGGTACACATTTCTCTCAGCAATCAGGCGTATGACGGTTTCCTCCTTAAGCACGCCGTTTTCCAGATATTCTTCAAGGGCAGCTTCTTCACACATTGCCAGTTCTTCATGGAGAGCCTCCCCTTTCTGGTCAAAGGCGACGCAGGCGCCGTCCAGATGCTTCTTCAATTCGCAAAGAAGTTTTTCGCGGTTCGTTCCCTCCTGATCCATCTTATTGATAAATATAAAAACCGGTATCCGGTATCGTCTTAAAAGACTCCACAGAGTCCGCGTATGTCCCTGCACACCGTCCGTTCCGCTTATGACGAGGATTGCATAGTCTAATACCTGCAAAGTACGCTCCATTTCTGTGGAAAAATCCACATGGCCTGGGGTGTCAAGGAGTGTCACCTGGGTATCTCCAAGGTTGAGAACTGCCTGTTTGGAGAAGATTGTAATACCGCGGCTGCGTTCCAGCTCATAGGTGTCCAGATATGCGTTCTTATGGTCTACGCGGCCTAATTCTCTGATCTTGCCGCTTAGATAGAGCAGGCTCTCCGATAAGGTGGTCTTGCCTGCGTCAACGTGCGCAAGTATGCCTATACAGATATGTTCTGATGAATCGTCCATCGAAAAAGCCCCTTTCTGTCATCTATATTAATAGAAGATTTTTTATGTGTCCGCGCATCTCTGAAGCCCGCTGCTCAATATACACCCCACCATACATCCAAATCCATTGTGTATCATATCATCCCACTCAAACAGCCCTCTGCAGAATACAAGCTGGCATGTCTCAATCATTCCCGATATCGTAAGCCCAATCAAAAGTCCCTTCCACCAGGACATTTTCCTGTGAAATACAAACGGCAGAAGCAGCCCCGCCGGAAACAATAAAATCATATTCAGCAGGTTCTCTTTCAGCATCTCACGGCTGCCCTGCCGAACGGCTTTCCATGACCAAAACACTTCCAATTCATAGCGATGAACTCCCGTGGGATTCCGTGTAAACACAGTTGACGCAAATACAATTCCAAGAAAAAGCAACAGAAGCAATCCCGCAACGGCCTGGGACAGAGCAATCCTTCTCCGCCCCACCAACCTGAATAATATGACCGCTACGATGAAGAAAAGTATAGAAAAACAGACGATTTCCCGAATCGTCCATGCACGATTATGCGTAATGAAAATCTGGTATAAGTCCAATGCCTAAGTACCTCCGGATGAATTCACTTTATTCTGATTATAGTACCACAAAGTCTGCGCGTTCGCAATATGCAAGAATGAGAGCCAACTTACGGCCATAACCGAGTTTGTATGTAAATGCTTGTGCCAATATGAAACTCAACATTAACACCAAATATTATAATCTTAACTTAATTCGGTTCTGCACACCAATTTGTCAAGAAAAATAAATATTTTTCTTGAATATCAAGCGCTTACACACTATAATTATATTGTCAAAATCTTTTAAAGATTAATTTATTAAAACAGGAGGGTAAAATTAAAATGAACATTTGCAAAAGATGCAGGCGAATTGCAGTATTTGTTGCAATGCTGTTGCTTCTGGGAAGTACAAGCATTGTAACAAATGCTGCAAACGGCACTGTCACGAAGGAGCTTACTGTGCAATACGGACAGACTGAAGCCCGTGAGATGCTGAAGATGATAAACGATTTCCGGACAGGAGGTGAGAACTGGTATTGGAATACGGACAATACGACCAAGAGTAACTGTAAAGGCAGTAAACTGGTATATGATTATGAGTTAGAAAAGGTAGCAATGCTTCGGGCGGCTGAGATTGCAATTAGTTTTAGTCATACTAGACCTAACGGAGAAGATTGCTTTACTGCGTATGTAGGAACTTCTAACTCAATGGGAGAGAATATTGCTGCCGGACAGACAAGTGCAAAAGAGGTATTTGAAGACTGGCAGGAGACTAATGACGACTTTGACGGTCAGGGACACAGACGTAATATGCTGGCTGACGGTTTCACGGCATTTGCTGTCGGACATGTATACTATAACGGAATACATTACTGGGTACAGGAATTCAGAAGCCCAGCCTCACAGATGGCAGCAACTCCGGCAGACGACTCTACAAAAACTGTTTCGATAGAAGCTAAAGGCCACAATCATGTATCTTCACACCATTCTTCTCTCCCCAAGACAAGTGCGGACGATTAATTGCAGAGATTACAGTATCCAGATTGTTTTTTACTGTATACTCAATGGCTGAATCCAGTGTAGAAAACCTCAACGTAGGAGAAGTGGGCTGCATCGTCACAATGTAGTCCCATGACTCATCTTGAGATACTGCATCAGTAATTACTGCATCCAATGTAACAGCATCCCCACATAATCCAGCATCTCTCCACTTTACTTTTACCCCCATTTGAGTTGAAATAATCTTTACCTCGGATGAGTCTGTTGAAACCAGAACATCGGTTATATATTCTGATGCCAATGCATTCTTAATAGCATAATAAATCAAAGGATGTCCACCTATAATCCTTATATTCTTATTCGGTATTCCTTTTGAACCAGCCCTCGCTAGAATAATAGCTAAAATTTTCATGATACGCTCCTCTAATTTTACTCAATAATTACCATACGCTTTTCCTCTTATATAGCGATATCAATAATGCAAGTCCATCTATAATAGCAAGTCCCCATCGAGCAATTGGATTATTTATCAATATTCCAAAAGATAGAATCGCACAAACAATTACAATGACTACTCCAGGCATAAAAAAAACAAAATTATATGGATATTCATCTTTATCTAGCAAGGTGGCTCCAATTTGGTGAAATACCCACAATATCCCATATGAAATACATGTAGCCAATGCGGCTCCAAATATTCCATATTTAGGTATAAAAATACAATTTAATCCTATATTTAATATTCCGCTGAGTATCGTTCCAATAGCAATACTTACAGTTTTTCCCTTATAATATTTATAATTTATAGAAAAACTATATAAGTAAACAAAATATGTTCCAACAGCAAGGAATGGTATAACATTAACACCTGACGAAAATACCTTACTCGCATAAAATACATATACTTCAGGTGATACAAGTAAAAAACCAATAACCAAATAGTTATAAATCCATATATAGTTATGTGATTTTTCTCTTATTTTATCAATCTTCTTCTCCTTTAAATCTTCGTAGAAAAAAGGGACCCATGCAGTGTTAAATGCTTCCCACAAGATAAGAAGAACATTTGTTAAAGTGTATACCATGCTGTACACTCCAACAGTATCTATAGTAGCCATCTTCTGAAGCATAATCCTATCACTTTGATTTAGTAGCAAATTAGATAATCCGTGGAATACTATGGGAACAGTGAATGCTAATGTGTATTTTAAGTAAGTTCTATTATAAAAGGTCCTCCCCTTATATAATAAAAAAATAACACATACTATCCCAAATAATATCGTAGGCAAGGCACTTCCTATGATCCTACCGATATATTTCAAATTATTTTTTTTGATACTAAATATGAATAAAAAAGATAGAAATATATTTGTTATAGACAGTATCAATGAGGTGAAAAAGTTTTTATTAGCTTCCCTATCAAAAGCCCACGTTCCTGTAACCACATTAACTCCATAGCCTGCATATGAATGAACAACCATCAAAATAATTAATACTAACGGTAATCCAATAAATGCTGAAAGTGGTTTATTATCATTCCTAAGTTTTTCAATTTTATCTATCAAGTCATTCAAATCAATTACCCCATATCCATTTTCCCCATTCTTAATATAATCTACCTTATAAAACTCGCTGATATATACAGTAGGTACGCATCGAGATGCTGCTTCCAATATAACCTTAGGTAAGCCCTCTTGTTTAGAAGTTATAACCAGTAGATCTATATCATTAAGTTTATTCAACACCTGACCATTATTTAGCCTTCCATAAAAAGTAATATTATTTATTCCTTTTTCTTTTGCTTCTGTTTTAACATCTGGTAATAATGAACCATCACCTATCATTTCAAAGTCCAAGTCATTGAATTTTTCTGCCAGTGAAAGAAAAAGAAATGGTCTTTTTCTTTCTTCGACACTTCCTATAAAAGCAATTTTTTTCAGAACCTTTTTTTCAATATATTTTGTTTTAGAATCCACTCCTAAATAAATAACTTTGACTTTCTTTCCCCACTTTTTTTCATTTAGTCTCTCCAGAAATTTACTGATACAAAAATATCCATTAATATATTGGTTAAAAAATTTTTTATATATATGATTTTCATAAACAGTTTGTATCTCTACTGATGAAGTTATTTTTTTTCTGCTAAATTTTGAAAAGATTATATCTACCCTTTCTACTCTTGGAAGGTAATATATATCTGCGTTTATAAACATCATCAACAACAATTTTTGAAAATTCTTTAGTAGTCGATTATTGCTTACTTTATGACAAACTACCCCTGGGATGGCTACATCTTGATTATGCACGAAAGCCTGGACATCAAACTTTTTTTTATTTATATGTTTTGCTATATTATAGCAATTTATGTCCTGCGCATTGACAGAATCAATATATGCTCCTAATAGAATTTTAGTTTTCTGCAATAATACTCACCTCGTCCCAACTATCTGGTATATAAACCGCAGCGCCTAAAAATATTTCCTCTATCTGCTTTGGCATATGTAATCTCTCTGCCTTATATAGCACGATTGAACGTCCATAATCTACCATTGTAAATATCGCAGATGAATATACCGTAAAAAAGCATAATTTATTTTTTGTACTTATCATCAACTCAATCGGAATATCATTTTCCTCTATTACTGTAACATGTTCCATCGATTCATATTTTTTCCTATTCTCTCTTGGATGTGGTTTTACAGCCAAATCAGGATACATTTTACTTAGCTTATGAATAATATTCAAATAGCCCGATTCACTTAGAACACCATCCTCCACTAAAGGCTGTCCAATAAACCAATGTACAGAATTTACTTGTTCAATATAACCAATATTTTTTTTAATTTTATCAATGCCTGTTAGCTTAAAAGCTATTATTTTTTTTTCTTTTTGTTTATCAGAAAGCAATAAGCCATTTCTACATACAATTTCATTTATTGACTTACTTTCTCCTATACGGTCAATATCTTCAAATCCTGATCCAAAAAGAATTTTTCCAAAATATTTAAACACAAATCTATGCCTTTTTATAATATCTCTGTAAAGTCCTATTCCTTCCTCTATAAGTATGACTCTGCCTGATATATGCGTCCTTTGAATAATCCTCTGTATTTCTGGACTTACATCATTAAATACAAAGATATTTCTAATTTTTCTATCGTCAAATAATTTTACAATACACTTTATATTTTTTCTAAATCTAAACAATTTGAATGGCTTATCCTTATAGTCGTTCAAACTTAATGTATTGAAAATGTTTTCGCCAAAAACATCTATGATCATTTTTTGCAACTTCAGACTATATGCTTGTTTTCCTACATTAATTAATATATCTTCTTTTTTATACATGCAACACGCCACTAACATATGATAAGGAGTACTTGCTACAAATAAATTTACTTCATACTTCATCTTTCATTTCCTTGCAAAAGTTTGAAATATTATTTCTCTAAGCTGACTTGGCATTAGCACTTGAATAATAAATCTTTCTCCTACATTAACCATATATCTCAGAAATCCAATCATCCCTCTCTTACGCATTAACTCTTGTATTTTCTTTTCACTATCAAAATATTTAATTCCTCCTCGCCTTTGATACATACCTGCTCCTACACGAACAAACACTAGCGTATCTGATAGGTTTGCAAATTTCTTATTTTTCAATGCAAGTCTGATCCAAAGATAATAATCTTCATTCCAAAACCAATTCCGATAATTTCCTGCATCTAAAATATCTGATTTTCTGAACATTACACTCATATGATTAAATGGACATCGTTTTTTTAGATATTTCTTCAGTTTTCGGTCAGTACATGGCACTATCCTCTTACCTACTTTGTTATTTATCTCATCTACAAATTCAGTAATCTGACCACCCACAATAGATATATCTTTATGACTAGTTAAAAAATCTACTTGCTTTTTACAACGATTAGACACTGATATATCATCTGTATCCATCCTTGCAATCAACTCGTTCCTACAGTGCTTCAGCCCATAGTTAAGAGCCACTCCCAGACCTCTGTTCGTTTTGTAGCCTATGATATTAAACAGCCCCGGATAGGCAGATGAATACTTATCTAAAACCTCTTGCAGTTCTGGCGTGATTTTCCCATCCTTTACAACAACAATCTCATCTGGCATCTGCGTCTGCTTCGCCATACTTTTGATTGCTAACTCTAAATATTCTGGTTTCTCCTTGATATACAATGACATCAATACACTATACTTTTCCAACACTCCTACACTCCTACGTCAAGATACATTTCGCCTGCTTTTGCTTTTGTTCATACCGTCCTTGTTCTATCTTTCCACGGCTGAGCAAATAATCCCCAAAATCTTCAGCAGTCGCCATATCACCTTCTGTAATACCCTCTCGTTTCACAAAAGCTTTCATAACGGTGGCTATCACAATCTTTAAATCAGATAGAAACGATACTTTCTCTATATATTTCAAATCCCAGTCCAATTTATCTTCCCAATTAATATCGTTTCTTCCATTGATCTGAGCCAATCCAGATAATCCTGGTTTCGCTGTGTGCCTCTTTCTCTGTTCATTAGTCATGAACACCATATCTCTCACTAACTGCGGGCGTGGGCCAATTACAGACATTGTACCGTTTAGAATATTGAATACTTCCGGAAGTTCATCGAGACTCGTACTTCTCAACCATTTTCCAAACTTTGTCAGCCTTACCTCATCTGACAACAATTCACCGTTCTCATCTCGTTCATCCGTCATAGTTCTAAACTTGTACATCCTAAAGATAGTTTCCTTGCCATTCTTCATCAGTCCTGGACGATTCTGTATAAACAGCACCGGAGAGCCAAGCTTCTGCTTAACAAGAACAGCTACACACAAGTAGAGTGGCGAAAACACAACGATAGCACTAATCGCGCAAATAACATCCACAATACGTTTAATATATTTCTCATAAACCCCCATCTTTCGAGGCTGTACTGGTTCTACGATTTCTGCTCTATATATATTTTTTTCAGCCTTTTTCTTCAACGTACAAGCTATGGTCGCTGTGGCAACCACAACTATCCCTGTGATAAATACTATCATTTTCTTCTTGTCCATTAATTCATCTATATCCATTTACTCAAAACAAGCCCTAATGACATCAATAATTCTATCCTGCTGTTCCACGGTCATCTTGTTATCTGAAGGTAAGCATAACCCACGATGAAATACATCAGCTCCTACATCCAAAGGCTTTCCATCCGTTCCAACAACACCACCTGAAATATAAGCATTCGTCTTAGCCCTTCCGTTTCCTTCTCTCGTGACAAATCCGTTCATTCTGTAAATGGGCTGCATATGCATCGGTTTCCAGATTGGACGGCCCTCGGCATTGATAGAGCTTATTGCCTCCAGTATCTCCGTAGGACAACTCTTGCCATGTTCTCCTTTATACAGTGCTTTGCGTTCGCTCCTCACCTGCTTACACATTGCATTAGAATCAATAATCATGCAGGACAACCAATAGTTCGGTTCTGAATTTTCAAAGTCGATAGGATTCATAGAAACTGGTAATCCCACCAGTCCATCTCTATACCTCTCATAAATCTTTTTTTTAGCTTTTATATGTTCATCCAAATAGGGGATTTGGCCTCGCACCACACCAGCAATTACATTGCTCATACGGTAATTGTATCCCAGCTCCTCGTGTTGATACCATGGAGCGTTTTCACGACTCTGCGTACTCCATTTACGAACCTTATTTGCAACTTCTATATCATTAGTCAGTATCATTCCGCCAGAGGAGCCTGTAATAATCTTATTCCCGTTAAAACTAATGCAGTTATAAGTACCGAATGTGCCCGTCTGCCTGCCTTTATATGTAGCCCCAAGTGACTCAGCGGCATCTTCAATGATTATGGCATTGTGATCCTTAACAACTTTTTTAATCTCATCAATTTTTCCAGGAGTACCATAGAGATGTGCCACTACAATGACTTTCACATCTGGATAAATCTCAAACGCTCTTTCCAATGCCACTGGATCCATATTCCAAGTATCATATTCCGTATCGATTAGCACGGGAACCGCACCTTCATATACCATCGGATTAATTGTTGCATCAAATGTCATATCAGAACTGAAAATGAGCTGCCCAGGCTTTATTCCTGCAAGCTTTGCAGCCATATGAAGTGCCGCTGTTCCAGTAGATAAAGCCACAGCATATTTGCAACCTATCTTCTCTGGAATCTGATGTTCAATTTCTGTTAAATTTTGACCGCCTGTACTCATCCAATTTGTTTTGTATGCTTCTGTTATATATGTAAGTTCTTCTCCATGCATTGTAGGGGAACTCAGCCATACCTTAGATTCAAATGGCTCGAATTTTTTTCTTATAAGCATTTATACACTCCCTCTAAATAATTCGCTTTCTGTATCATCACCTAATCTCCGCTTAAATCCTTCGATTGATTAATACTGAATGATTTATCCTTAATACCTTCAATTATGTTCTTACACAAAAATAAGAGCCTCCTCAAAGGCTCCTACTTCTTTATTAATATTATTCTTTATCTATCTCACCCATTCCTCAATCAAACACTCATACTCTTTCGTCCTCCTGTCATAATTCACCCCAACCAACAATACCTTCCCTCCATATCCTTCCACATTCTTCACATACCCCCTATCCTTAATCTGCTCAATCGCCTCCCCCGCCGATTTTCCATACTTCAACTCCACAATCATCGCCGGTTTATCAGACCACTTCCTCGGAACGAACACAATATCCGCATACCCTTTCCCCGCTGGCATCTCTCTGACCATTGTATAATCATTCACCGCATTATAGTAAGCCAACGTAATCACACAACTCAGCGCATTCTCATCGTTATAGGCCAAAATCGAGGTATTCGACATATGCACTTCACTAATCCCTTTTGCAACAGCCTCACAATCCTTCCTCCAGGTCGCCTTAAGCAAAGAATCCGACGCTTGAATCGCTCTCGAAACAGAACTCCAATCACTCTTTTGTATCGCATTAGAAAACGCACTCCGAATCTCCTCATTTGGAATATAAACTTCCCTCTCATCCCTGTCATATGCAAGATACCCTAAATGAATCAATGCCGTCAATACATCATCCTTGCTTTTAAAGCTCGTCACATCATTTTCAAAGCTATCTGTATTGACCTTACAGCGTTCCCCTGCAAGCATACCGACAACTCCATCCTTCAAACCATCAAAATTCATACTGATATAATCCTTCAACGACTCATACGTCTCCGTCCTACTCCAATAGTTGTCGTAATCCTGCATCATAATCGCCTGTACCACCGAATTCGGATTATATATATGCTTTATTTTACGAAATGAATATCCGTCATACCATCTCTCCATTTCCTCAAAATCCATATCATATCTACTACACAAACTCCGGACTTCTTCCTCTGTAAATCCTACATACTGTGACAAATTCTTAGGATTTACCATCGTAAATTCATAGAAATTATTCAAAGCAGATTCTGTCCCATACTTTTTAACCGGAAGAATTCCTGTGATATAAACTAACTTTGCGAACCTTTTAGACGCCTCGCCCTTAAATAATCCACGTAATAATTTTACATATTCCTTTTGCGCTGCTATGTCATCCTTATACTCTCTGAAAATAGCATCCCATTCGTCAATGATAATCACAAATACTGCTTTTGCTGCTTCATTAAGCCTTGCCAGCGCATAGGGCAGATTATTTTCATCTTCTTTCAATATGCCTGGATATATGTTCCTGAGTTCTGCGATTACCTCAACATTTATCCTGCACAGCATATCTTCTGGACAATCCCCTGACCTGTAAAAATCTGTAATATCCAAATGCAGGACATTGTACTGATTTAAATGTTCTTCATAACTCTCAACTCCTGCAATTGTATATTGCTGAAATAATTCTCTGGAGTCACAACCTTTTCCATAATATGCCGCCAACATACCCGCGGTCATTGATTTCCCGAATCTTCTTGGCCTGCTTACACAGACAGCCCTCTGTTCCGTTCCAATCACATCATTTGTATATTTAAGTAAACCCGTTTTATCTACATAAATTTTAGAATTAACGGCCCTACGAAAGCTCTCATTCCCTGGATTCACATATATTCCCATATATTACATCCCCTTACCATAGCATAGACAAATTTTATCAGAATCTTCTTCACTCATTATACTATCCAAAAAAATGTTTATCAACTTGGGAATATACTATATCATGAAAATATTTCACCCTTATACCTTCGCCACAATCTCCACTCCCACCTGCACTGTCTGCACCCTGCCAAACATAGGCACCTCCAGCCATGCTTTCCTTTTATGCCTGTCAATCTTCTTAATCAGCCCTTCCATTCCCACAAGCGGTCCGGACGTAATCCTCACACTAGACTGCTCAATCACACCTTCTGACATCTCCACCACTTGGTTCTCTCCGCCGATTCCTTTCATAAATACAATTTCTTCCTCCCGAAGGGGTACAATATCCCGTCCGGTTCCAATAAGCTTAGTAAGCCCAATCACTCCATGAAGCTGTTCATAGAGCCTCTCTAGTTTTTCTGTAATCATAAAAACGTATCCAGGGAACAAGACTTTTTCCAAAGTAGTCCAATTTCCACGAATACGTTTCGATTCTTCATAATAAGGGATAAAGCAACGCTCAAGCACTTCTTCAGACATATGCTTTTCGCATTGTATCCGAATACTCTCCTCTGTGCCTGTGCGCACCTGCACAACATACCACATGGTAATTCTCCTATCCCCTTGCCTTATTCATATAAAAAAACAAAATAAAAACTGCCCCCTCCAAGACATCCTCCGCTTTCTTTACCCACTCAAAAAAGGGTATGCTTCGCCATTCTGTCTCTACTTGGGCAGATTTCAATACTGCAATCATAACATCCCAACTTTCCAAACGCGGCAAGGCGACGATTTGAAACCTTAAGATTTTGTAAATTCTACTTCTTATTTCTTATAATGATAAGTCGGCACAACCTCCGCCACAATCTCTTTAATCCTGGCAGAATCCTGTCTGCTCACCTTATCCAGCAGCTTTAACTTCTCCTCAAACCACTCGTCATCCATATCAATAGGATGCCCGATATGAATCATCTCATTCGCTGTATCCTGGAGTCCTTCTTCATCCATAAGCAACTCCTCAAACAGCTTCTCACCAGGTCTTAGACCCGTATATACAATCGGTATATCAACATCCGGCTCATACCCCGACAATCGAATCAGGTTTCTCGCCATATCGTCGATTCTGACCGGATCTCCCATATCCAGTACGAAGATCTCTCCGCCCTCCGCGTAGTAGGATGCCTGCAACACCAAGGCCACCGCTTCCGGAATCGTCATAAAATACCGAATGATATCCTTATCCGTGACGGTCACCGGACCGCCTTCTGCAATCTGTTTCTTAAAGAGGGGAATCACACTTCCGTTACTCCCCAGAACATTGCCAAACCGTACTGCAACGAAATCAGTATCCGTCTTACGGTTCATCATCTGCACAACCATCTCACACAACCGCTTAGACGCGCCCATAATGTTGGTAGGGTTCACCGCCTTGTCGGTAGAAATCAAAACAAATTTTTTAACTCCTACTTTTGCGGCTGCAGTTGCAGTCTTGTACGTTCCCAATACGTTATTCTTGATTGCCTCGTTAGGGCTGTCCTCCATAAGAGGCACATGCTTATGAGCCGCCGCATGGTATACAATATCCGGCTTATAAGTATGCATAATCTGATTAATCCGGTTACTGTTGCGCACTGAGCCAATCAATACCTCCAGGTCAAGCTGTGGATATGCTCTCTTAAGCTCTTGTTGAATCTCATACGCATTATTCTCATAGATATCGAATATAATCAACTGCTTCGGCTTCGCCTTAGCAATCTGCCTGCACAGCTCGCTTCCAATAGAGCCTCCGCCTCCGGTGACAAGAACCTTCCGCCCGCGGATTGCTCTGAATATCTCGTCATTATTGACCTTAACCTGAGCCCTTCCAAGTAAATCAGCAATATCTACATCCCGCAGCTTGCTGACGCTGACCTCTCCATTAACCAGTTGATAGACGCCCGGCACTGTCTGAAGCCTGCACTTAGTCTCTTTGCATATATTCAGAATCTCTTTCTGGTTCTTTCCGGTTGTCGCAGGAATCGCATAGATAATATGATTAATCTTATATCGGTCAACCATGGTCAGGATGTCGTCACGATTTCCCACAATCGGTATTCCTTCCAGAACCCTTCCTATCTTATTAGGGTTATCATCAATCACACAACATACTTTCGTATGCAGCCTTCTGCTGTTAATCAACTCCCTGATTAATGTCTGCCCTGCCGCGCCTCCGCCTATTACCATGATGCGGTTCTGTTCTTCATCTCCCGCCCCTTCCCGATTTCCAAAATACGTCTGGAACATTCGGTAGGAGAAGCGAAGGGCCGTCGTCATGCAAAAGCTGATGATATAACCCATGAAATAGTATGCCTTCGGCATCCGAAGATGCATAAACATAATTCCCAAGCCATATACCGGCAACAACACAATATATGCAGCAATACTCATCTGCAATTCTGAAATACTTGCCAGCCGCCAAATGCTGTGATAAAGCCGGAATGCATAAAACACTACAATAGTAGATGCAATCCAGAATGGCATGGACCACAGATATCCGCTCCGGTATGCCTCCGGAATAGATGAAAAGGAAAAGTCAAACCGAAGGATAAGCGCCGCGCCATAGGATATCACAACAAAGAGCGCATCCAGAAATGCCACCAGGATAGCTTGGTGAACCCATGGCACTCCTCTGCCTTCCCATATCCTATTCATATCTGCTTCTCAACCTGTTTCCAATCATCTTATTATTTCTTACTACGAAGATTACAACACCAACCAGGATTACGATACCTGCAGCAATAATAGCTCTCTGCGGATCAATTACATTCATGATCATCCTTAGTTCTCCCCCTCTACTTTTTTCATCCTTCTTGAAATATCTGAAACAACTGCCTCATCCGGCCACATTACATATAATTGCTGTGAACCTGACGAAAAGCATGCCTGCTTGTCTCCGCTTCCCGTTGCCGCCGCTGTCTCAATCTCCCATGAAGCACGTTCTGAGAGCTGCATATTAATAAACTTCGCCATCTCATCCCGTGTCATATTGGTCTCCACACAGTCCGCAACATGATTCAATATATCATTTGCCTGGAAAAGAATATCCGGAAACATAATCCTATCCAGAATTCCCTTTAAAATAGCCTCCTGATTCTTTCCACGCTGATTGTCTCCATCCTTGAAGCTGTGGCGCTCTCTTGCAAACGCAAGCGCCTGTTCTCCATTCAGATGGTTCGTCCCTTTTTCAAAGCTGTAACCACCTGCCTCGAACGCATACTCAGATTCTACATCCACTCCTCCCAGTGCATCCACAATGGTAATCAATGAAGTAAAGTTTACTCTCGCAAAATACGAGATGTCGATGTCATAGATATTCTCCAGAGTCGCCATGGATCTGTCCACACCATAGATTCCGGCATGGGTCAGCTTATCTCTTGCCTCTCCGGATATTTCGGGAATCTGTACATAATAATCTCTCGGTGTCGTCGTTAAAAGAATCTTCTTTGTACTCGGATTCACAGTCATTATTATATTGACATCACTTCGGCTGTTCTTTGTGATGGAACCAGCCACATCAATTCCACTGATATATATGTTAAACGATTTCTCGATATTTGTCTCCTCTATCTCAATCTCTGTCTCAATTCCATATTGATACAGAACTCTCACCTGGTCCGAATATCCCTCCACAGCCTCCTCTATCACACTTCCATAGGCTTCATTATAGATTGCGGCTTCAATGCGGCCATCAAGGAGTGCCTCTGCCTCATCAATGAGTGTCTCGCTCTCAATCAGCTTAATCTCTCTGCCGACTTTGGCCTCAATATCCTTCACCATCAGTCCATTGTTATCCTGATCAAGCGTTGTCTGACATCCAAAACGATAGTTCTTTGCGTCCTCAATTTTTTCTGCCGGATCATCATTCTTGACCACAACAACCATATTATCAATCTTATGAGTTGCCCCTCCCACATTCTTAAGAACTGCATCCGTTTTCGCCAGGTATATAATCCCAATTCCAAGAATCAGGTTCACCAACACACTGATCACAACGCCTGTGATGTTACCCTTCCTGCCTGCAAACTGATATCCAAAAGCCTCTCCAAGCAATATAAAGATTACTCCAAGCAGCGCAAGTAATACAATCACTGTTACTATAAGAAACTGTTTCGGTATCATGCCGCTTTTCCACAGAATCGCGGCAAAACCTACCGAAATAATCACCTGCAGTAAAAATATCATCTTGCCGATTATACTGTCTCTTTTCCTCCTGGTGAGGTAATACCCCATATACTATCTCCTCTATCCTTCCACCAACTCAATGTGGTCTGGTCTTCGAGTCTGTCGTAATATCCTCTTTTGCAATCTGTTTTTCTACTCAACTATTAAAGTGAATATATGCGGGTCTGATGCGTTACCGTCACTGTCGGTTACATAATAACGAATCTCGTAGCTTCCCCGCGTCTTCACATCATATGTTCCGTCTGCATGAATATTCTGATATAATTTATTCATATCATCCTTATCATCGACAGCTCCCTGTACAACGCTTAATGGGTCAAATGCCTGTCCAACCTTAATCGTCATCTGGTCAGTCGTAAGCGCCATAACCGGTTTGGGACCATCCGGCTCTAATGGTGTCTGTTCCGGCGCAATCTGGCCGTCCTCACCTTCTACTCCCTCACCCACTTCTCCGGAGGTCTCCTCTGCCGGCGGTGCATTCTCACTCCTGTAAGTCACTCTCCTTCTCGCGGTACCAATATTCTTATGCTGATCCATAACTCCATAGTATACAATGGCTGAATCATCACCTGTAAGTACAATCTTGCTTACAAACACCTTTGCTGAAAGATCACCGTCTACTTTATCCTCTGCGGATACACCCTCCATCAGAGCTTCATGGTCATCTCCCTCTGTATAGGTAATGTCTCTTTCTTCAATCTTAATCTCCGGCGGCGTATTGTCCTGCCGAAGATAAATAAATGCTGCTATCACTGTCAGAACCGCACATGCCGCGGCCATTACAAGCGCTAATCCCCGATGCTTCATTGCTCAAACCCTCTATTCATCGTCTTTCTTATAATATTCTCCGTAATATGCGCCATAGTACTTACCATAATATTTGCCGTAATACTTATTCTGCTTCATATTCACCTTGTTAAGCACTACACCCAGAATCGGGCAGCCGGATTTCTCCAACTGATCTTTTACACCTCTTGCAAACTTATAACTAATCGTATTTGCCGCAATTACCAGTATTGACGCATCACAGAACTTGGCGATAATCGCACTGTCGATAACGCTTCCAACCGGCGGCGCATCGATGATTACATAGTCATAAGCCTTTTTTGCCCCCTCTATAAACGCCTCAAACCGACGATTTCCTAATAACTCAGCCGGATTCGGCGGTACAACTCCTGCCAATACACAGAAAAGACCGTTGGCCTGGGTCTTGGCAATCACATCCTTTGCGTCAGCCTGTCCTGACAGGAAATGGCTAAGCCCCTTAATCTGTCCCTTAATCTGATGCCGTCCTACCAACACGGATTTTCTCAGGTCGGCATCCACAAATAGCACATTCTTGTCACCCTCTGCCAGCGACATAGCAAGAGACAATGATACTGTACTCTTTCCTTCATTCGGTGTACAGGACGAAAACACGATTACCTTTTTATCTGCACCGGAAAATTCTACGTTCGTTCGGAGAGTCTTATATGCTTCATTACTTCGATAGTCTTTTTCAACATTCTTTAAAATTACTTCCTGCATCTTCTTCTCTCTCCTATTTCTTCATATTCCGCATAAGCTTCTTGGCAGTCTTTCCTCTAACCTTCTTGGACTTCTTCGCCTTCTCAGTCCCCTCCTGCATCGGAATAGACGTAAGGACATTAAGTCCCAGATATTGCTCTACATCGTCCGGCGTCTTCACCGTATCATCCAGTACAAATACCAATACAATGATACCGATTGAGATAATCAGTCCCAGAATTCCACCAATCAGCACATTCTTCATAACGCTCGGTGAAGATGGCGCTGTGGCAAGATTACCTTCCTGTACGGTATTAACCGCTTCTGCATCCATAATCTCTGTAATCTGGATTCCTACTGCCTCTCTGACAGCATCAGCAATGTCCTTCGCAACTCTTGGATCCTCATTCCTGACACTGATATTCAGGACACGGGTATCCGTCTCTGTCTCTACGCTGATCATATCTGCCAGCTTTTCCACTTCTACGTCAAGGTTTAATACCGAAATCACTTGCTCTAGCACCGGACGGCTCTTAATCAGCACCATATAGTCCTTGGTAAGCTGTGTACCTGTCTGCAAGTCGCTGTACGTAACACTGGAATTACTATCCTGCTTTGTCAATACATACATCTGTGTTGTGGATGTATAGAGGGGCGTAATAAACAGCTTCGTCCCCACAAACGCCAACAACGCCATCAGAATTCCTGACAGCAGTATGATATGAGCCTCAGACCACAATACCATAAATAACTCGGTTAAATCTATTGTAATCTCGTCATTATCAAATTCCGGATTCGTCATCTTATCGTAACTCATTCTTCTGTAACTTCTTCAGCATCGTCTTCGCATTGCTAAAGAATATCCTCCTCATATATTCTTCACCGTATTTTTTTCTTACATAGCCCGCCGCTTTCTTCATTCTGGGAGCTCGGTGCCTGCTGCTGTGCGCATCTGTTCCGACGCAGAAAAGCATATCCGAATCCATCAGATACTTTACAAACTTCTTGACCTCTCTGCCATTATCACCGGTAATACTGTCTGCATTCACCTGCAGGTGAATCCCCATCTCCCATAACTGCTCTGCAAGCTCAGCATCCTTCACAATACAGTTATATCTCTCCACATGGGCAAGAATCACTTCATAGCCGCTAAGCTGCAACTGCTGAAGGCTCTGCCGTATATAAGCATACGTATCGGAAGGTGAAAACTCCACCAGCACATAATCTCTGCCATTCATAGTCAAAATCTGCTTGGCTTCCAACTTCTCCACCACGTCCTGGCCAAAGAAAATCTCCGCACCAAGATAGATACGAAAATGTTCATCAATCTCATGAGCCGCCTCTCTAAGCAGCTTTGCCTGTCTTCGTATCACTTTTGGATTCTCTTTGCCACGCCTTGGGTGATGATGCGGAGTAGCAATAATACAGCGTATCCCTTCCTCATATGCGATTCTTAACATTTGTTTCGTCTCGTCGATATCTTTCGCGCCGTCGTCTACTCCCGGCAATATATGACAGTGCATGTCAATAAAGCCTTCCATATCTTCACACCTTTCTTGTTCACATGGCCTGTATTTAATAATACCCTGTCCATGTGGTTTTGTCAACCGCTTTGCGCTAATGCAGATACCTTGAGCCCTTCCATTTTTTAGTTTCCGGCTCAACAATTTCCAATCTGTTGAGTGAGCGCGCCAGTTCTTCCCAAGATACCAATTACTTCCTATTATATACTGTGTGAATTTTTTAACCGTTTCATCTTCTATAAGCCAAGTACATCCGCAATCGCACCCATCTCCTCAAGGGCGACATCAATCAGATCGTCCAGGCTCAATCCAGTAAATTCGATTGCCTCCATGTAATCACGGTTAGCCCCTGCCGCAAAGCGCAGCTCATTGAAACGCTTCATAACCGACTTATGCTTTACGCTCGCAATCTTTTTATCCGGATAGATCTGTGCAACTGCTTTCACAAACCCACTCATAGGATCTGCCGCCAAAATAGCATATTGTAACGTTGTCTTGGCTTTCACCCCACTCTTTGGATTGTGTGCACAAATCGCGTCGAACAATACCTTGTCCTCAATTCCTTCTTTCTTCAAAATCTCAACGGAGGTCGGGCCATGTACCCCCATATCGTGCTGCCAGTCACATTGCTCCTCATCCAGATCATGAAGCAGTCCAACGATTCCCCAATATTCAACGTCCTCTGGTGCAAGGCGTTTTGCAAGCCCCTTCATAATCGCCTCAACAGCATAAGAATGTGTAATATAGTTCTCTCCCTTCATGTATCTCATTAAGATATCATGTGCCTGATCTCTGTTCATCGCAGCTCCTCCTTCATCTGATTCGTTTTTATCTGCATGTGTGCGTTCTTTACAAGTCTTTCGTTCAAAATTATAATCTCTTTATCCCCAAAGGTCAAGCTATAAAATCAGTTCTTTATATTATCTTTATCCCTGTACTTGCCTATGCTGCCTTTCTTCCATATAATCGTCCTAACATCTGTGCTTCTCTAACGTCAATTTTCCGAAAAATGGCGCCATAATCTATCTCATTCACTTTATCCATCGCGACTCCTACCTTATGTAAGATTAGTACAAGATATCCTGTCATGATATCGTCAATACGTCCGCTTTCCGCGATTGCACACAGCTCATCATTCGTCTTTTCATACATATTCACCATCAACCCTACATACTCATTCTCCATCTTTCCACGATTCATCGTATCACTCCTATCCTAAAAGACCTGCTGTCACCCTCCCTGTCTTATGGGCACAACAACGCGGCTATCTTCACCACAATGGCAGGGCGCTGACAAAATTAATGATTACACTTGAAAACATTGTCCGAAACGGACAGATTATCCTTGAAATTAACAGACTGTAACTGATCTCCTCACAAACTTATTTTACCAGATGTTGTATGCTAAATACAAGCCCATTTCTTGAAAAAACCTCACAATCCTTCGACATGATTCGACATTTTCCTCGTATTAGTAAGATACTGCATTTATGAAGCAGCAGAATGCTCAGTCAATACTGTCCCGAACCACCTTCAGGCAGGCTTGCCATAAAAAACGCAGGCAGAATATTTTATTCTCATATCCTGCCTGCTACTCTTACATTCTGTCGTTGTCCAAGCGTATCCTAAATTCCGCCATAGACGCGTTACACCCGTCCTTACTCCTCCGGCACTACGATCAGATCCTTGGTGTAATGATTCAATACCTCGCATCCGTCCTCTGTAATAATTACAAGATCTTCGATACGAACGCCAATTCCCTCGTCTGCAAGATAGATGCCCGGCTCTACGGAGAAGCACTGTCCAACCTGGATGATATCCTCATTGACAGAAGATACGTCGCCAAACTCATGGTCCTCAAGACCGATGGAATGTCCGGTTCTGTGTGTGAAATACTGTCCATATCCCTTTTCTTCAATATAATTCCTTGCCGCAAGATCAACGTCACACATCCTGTTGCCTGGCTTCGCGGCCTCAATTCCACGCCTGTTCGCCTCTACTACAATGTCATAAATCTCTTTTGCCCTCTCGGATACTTCTCCGATAAATACTGTTCTCGTCATATCGGAAGCATAGTTATCTTTGAAAGCTCCGATATCAAGGATAACACAGTCGCCGCGTTTCCCCTTGGAATCATCTGTCACATGATGTGGATCCGCCGCACCCTTCGCATACGCTGTAATCGGGTCAAATGATACGTCCTCACATCCAAGCTCTTTGTAGATTTCACGAATCTTAGCGTTCAGCTCTTTCTCAGTCAGCCCCTTGGATACCCATGGAATCAGCTTCTCCATTGCGATATCGTTAAGCCTTGAGGACTCGCGCATCAGTTCTTTCTCTTTCTCGTCCTTCACCATACGGATATAGTCGATAATCGGAGAGCCGTTCACAAACTTGCTTCCCCCGCCTAATTCCTGCAGACGAAGAAGGAATCTTGCCGGCCAGGTCTTATCGATACCCATTACCTTGTCCTTCTCAACGAATCTGCTTAAAATCTCGACACCGTCCTCGATATCGTCATACCATACCAGCTCTACTCCCAGATCCTTCTCCTGTGGGAATAACTTGTTGATTACAAGCTTATGATTGCCGTTGACATTCAGATATAACGCCAGAAGTCTCTCTCCTGGTGCAATCCATTTGCCTGTAAGATAGAAAATTGCAACCGGATCTGATACAATCATCTGCGGGATCTCGTGTTCTTCCATTGATTTTAATACTCTTGCCACCTTATTCTGGTCCATTGTCTTCCCCAACCTTTCGTTGATTTTTTATTTATTATAGTATTTCTATTATTAAAAGTCAATTGATCCATGTCTATTATCATAGAACAAGGCAATAAGGTTTTTTTAGGGGCAAAGGTTTTCAATCATAAACTCTATTCCGGTGTCGTTTTTTTACTCGAACACACCCCGCTGCAACCGCTGCAGCCACAGCCGCAGCCGCCTCCTGCCTTCTTCTTTTTCCAAATATTTCTCACCGCCAGTATCACGACGAGCAAAACAACCAATCCTACGATTGTCGTAGAGAAAATACTGCTAGCCGCTAAAGCCATAAACTCTCCTTCCTTTCTATATAACGTTTTTCAAGTGTGCTTCTATGCCTTCACGCCTCTGGCCGCTACACTGGACAGATTCATACTAAGAGCCGCTGCTTCCCTCTGAGGACGAAGCAAAAGATACAGGAAGCCAGCCAGCAAAAGAACCGCCGCCAACGTGCCGATTCCAAAGCCGCCGCCAGTAAACAGCACTCCAAACTGATAGATACAAAGCGATACCCCATAAGCAAATACACACTGATATCCAATGGCAAACCAAGTCCATTTTCCATTATTCATCTCCCTCTTAATTGCGCCAATCGCGGCAAAGCAAGGCGCGCACAGAAGATTGAACACCAGGAAGGAGTATGCCGCAAACCCTGTCATACTCGCCGCAAGGGTTCCCCAGATCTCGGCTCCATCTTCTGCTACCTCTGCAAATCCATAGAGAACACCAAAGGTTCCGACCACATTTTCCTTAGCAACAAGCCCTGTGATTGCCGCAACCGCCGCCTGCCAGTCGCCCCATCCAAGCGGAATAAATATCCATGCAAACATCCTCCCGATTCCGGCCAGGAATCCGTCGCTTAAATCATCTACCATTGTGAACTGCCCGTCTACAATGCCGAAGCCAGATGCAAACCAGATAAATATGGTTGACAAAAGAATAATCGTACCGGCTTTCTTAATGAAAGACCAGCCTCTCTCCCACATACTTCTGAACACATTTCCCACAGTCGGCATATGGTAAGCCGGAAGCTCCATAACGAAGGGCGCCGGATCTCCGGCAAACATCTTTGTTTTCTTTAGAATAATCCCTGAGCAGATAATCGCGGCGATTCCCACAAAATACGCGCTTGGCGCCACCCATGAGGCGCCGTCGAACAGCGCGCCCGCAATCAAGGCGATAATCGGCAATTTAGCACCGCAGGGAATAAATGTTGTGGTGATAATCGTCATCTTCCGGTCACGGTCATTTTCAATGGTGCGGGATGCCATAATTCCAGGGACTCCGCAGCCTGTCCCGATTAGCATGGGGATGAAGGATTTGCCAGACAGCCCGAATTTGCGGAAAATTCTGTCCATGATGAACGCAATCCTCGCCATATATCCGCACGCCTCCAAGAACGCAAGAAAGAGAAACAGCACCAACATCTGCGGTACGAATCCCAAAACCGCACCTACACCGCCTACGATACCATCCAGAATCAGACCCTTAAGCCACTCTGCGCAGTTAATATTCACCAGGAAATTCTCAATGGCAGGCGGAATAATCTCACCAAACAGCACATCATTAGTCCAGTCAGTAGCAATGCTGCCCACAGTCGTGACCGACACATAGTACACAAGCCACATTACAGCCGCGAATATAGGCAGGGCCAGCCATCTGTTTGTAACGATTCTATCAATCCTGTCAGAGATTGTCAACTTCTCTTTAGCTGCTTTTTTCAGGCATTTTCCTATGACAGAAGCAATGTATTGATATCGCTCATTTGTGATGATACTCTCCGCATCATCGTCCAGTTGTTCTTCTGCCTTGGCAATAATATCCGTTACATCAGGTATCTCTGTCAACTGCTCATAAATCTTATCATCTCTTTCAAATAATTTCACAGCATAGAATCGCTTCTGTTCCTCTGGCACACCCGTCAGCACCATCTGGATTTCTTCGAGATAGCCCTCTACCTCCGTTGAAAATTCATGGACATGTACAGATGCGTTTCTATTCTGCGCCGCTGTTACAGCCCTGTCCGCCGCCTCTTTGATTCCGTCGCCCTTAAGCGCGGAAATAGATACGACTTCGCATCCCAATTTCTCTGCAAGCTGCTGTGTGTTAATCTGATCGCCTGACTTTTGTACAACATCCATCATGTTGACTGCCATTACAACCGGAATTCCAAGTTCCAACAACTGTGTACTCAGATAGAGATTTCGCTCAAGATTTGTACCGTCCACAATATTTAAAATCGCGTCCGGACGCTCTGTAATCAGATAATTTCTGGCTACCACCTCCTCCAATGTATACGGCGATAAGGAATAGATTCCCGGAAGGTCCATGACCGTAACGTCTTTGTTATCCTTTAATTTCCCCTCTTTCTTCTCAACGGTTACACCCGGCCAGTTTCCGACAAACTGATTTGAACCTGTGAGCGCATTGAATAATGTCGTTTTTCCGCTGTTCGGATTTCCTGCAAGTGCGATTTTCACTCCCATTTTCGTGCCTCCTAGCATCACTTATTTATTAATCTTATTGCACCTCAATCATCTGTGCGTCCGCCTTCCTCAGTGAAAGCTCATATCCTCTGACAGTTACCTCCACCGGATCGCCAAGGGGCGCTACTTTTCTGACATAGACTGGCGTTCCTTTCGTGATACCCATATCCATGATCCTCCGTCTCGTCGCCCCCTCTCCATGCAGCTTCACGACCACAACATTCTGATCGCATTTTACATCCCTTAATGTAAACATTCTTGATACACCTTCTTTCATAATATAACGCCGCCTGCCTCTGATTCCGCGGCAATTCAGACCATAATCTTATTTGCGATTCCTTTGCTTACCGCAACCCTGGAATCCTTTACCTGTACAATGACATTTCCACAATTGCTGGATACAATCTTTACCTTCTCTCCCACAGTAAACCCCAGATTCTCCAGAAACCGTTTCGATTCTTCTTTCCCACCTATCCGCTTAATCGCGGCGCCCTCTCCGGAATTTAACATTGTCAGCGGCATCATAATCCCTCCTTCAAACGCACAACCATTTCCTTATGTATCAACTCCATATCCTCCAATAACTCCACCATCCGATAGACGGTTGCCATCCCTATCCTTTGGTCCTTTTCTTTTGCGGCAAAATATATCTCTTTGCAGGAAGAATATTCATTCTCCATAATAATCTGAATCAACAGCCTCCTCTGCGCTGTAATTCTATGTCCATTTTCTTTTAACTTTTGGATTACGGCTGCAATTTTTTCTTCCTGGCTCATATATTACCTCGCGTTTAATGATATTGATTATCATTTACAAATGTATTTTATTCCAAATGATATTGATTGTCAATAACGTTATTGATATATTTTTCTCAATAAGAAAAGAGCAGCAAACCCTTTCAGTCTGCTGCTCTCTCAAATCTCACTTTATTATTCTTCTACCAACTCCACAAACTCATCTTCTCCTGCTTCAAAGTCTGCGCCGTCCTCCGAATCCTCATATCCCAAACCGGACTCGTCCTCAAGTTCTTCTATATCCGTCTCCTCGTCCAGCATCATATTATCCTGCAATCCGGCTTCTTCATCCAATACCAGCTCATCCTCCAGCTCTCTGTCGCTGTCCAGCCGGATGTCACGGTATTTCCGCATACCCGTACCAGCCGGAATATGCTTACCGATGATAACGTTCTCCTTCAGGCCAATCAACGGGTCTACCTTACCCTTAATGGCCGCCTCGGTCAGAACCTTCGTCGTCTCCTGGAAGGATGCCGCGGACAGGAAGGAATTGGTTGCCAGAGACGCCTTGGTAATACCAAGCATAATCTGCTCACCCAGGGCTGGCACAAGGTCTTCACGCTCTAACGCTGCGTTCACATCCTCAAACTCCAGTCTGTCTACATTCGTACCTGGCAGGAACTCACTGTCTCCCGCCTCCTCGACACGAACCTTCTTAAGCATCTGACGCACAATAACCTCGATATGCTTGTCGTTAATCTCAACACCCTGCAAACGGTATACACGCTGTACCTCCTGGATCATATAATCCTGTACAGCCCTAAGTCCCTTAATCTTCAAGATATCATGCGGATTCACACTACCTTCTGTCAGCTCGTCGCCCGCCTCTAACACAGCGCCGTCCTGAATCTTAATTCTTGAGCCGTAGGGAATCAGATAAGCCTTTGACTCACCCGTCTCATTATTGGTAACGATAATCTCTCGTTTCTTCTTGGTATCATGAATATTCGCCGTTCCGGCAAACTCCGTGATAATCGCAAGACCCTTCGGCTTTCTCGCCTCAAAAAGCTCCTCGACACGGGGAAGACCCTGTGTGATATCGTCGCCGGCAACGCCGCCCGTATGGAAGGTACGCATGGTAAGCTGTGTACCAGGCTCACCGATAGACTGAGCCGCGATAATACCCACAGCCTCGCCCACCTGTACAGGCTCGCCGGTGGCCATGTTTGCACCGTAACACTTCGCACACACGCCGTTATGGGACTTACAGGTCAGGATCGTCCGGATCTTCACCTGTGTCAGTGTATTTCCGTTCTTATCCACACCCTTCTTCATAATCAGCTCGGCACGCTTAGGCGTTACCATATGGTTTGCTTTCACAAGGATATTGCCATCCTTGTCTACAATATTCTCGCACAGATAGCGTCCTGTAATACGCTCTTGTAGACTCTCAATTTCTTCATTGCCGTCCATGAATGCCTTGACATACATTCCCGGAAGCTCGGCGCCCTTCTCCACACAGTCTACCTCATGGATAATCAACTCCTGGGATACGTCAACCAGACGTCTGGTCAGGTATCCGGAATCGGCGGTACGGAGGGCTGTATCGGACAGACCTTTACGCGCGCCATGGGCGGACATGAAGTATTCCAGTACGTCCAGACCCTCACGGAAATTAGACTTAATCGGCAGCTCGATGGTACGTCCCGTCGTATCCGCCATCAGGCCACGCATACCTGCAAGCTGCTTAATCTGCTTGTCAGAACCACGGGCGCCGGAATCTGCCATCATGAAAATGTTATTATACTTATCCAGACCGGAAAGCAGGGCTTCTGTCAGCGCGTCGTCCGTCGCCTTCCAAGTCTCAACAACCTCTTTGTAACGTTCTTCCTCTGTAATCAGACCACGCTTAAAGTTCTTGGTAATCTTATCCACCGTATCCTGAGCCTGCTGAATCATCTCCGGCTTCTGCGGCGGCACTGTCATATCAGAAATCGATACGGTCATGGCTGCCCTTGTGGAATACTTATATCCAATGGACTTAACAGCATCAAGCACCTCTGCCGTAGCTGTCGAGCCGTGGGTATTGATAACCTTCTCAAGAATCTGCTTCAACTGCTTCTTTCCGACGTGGAAATCTACCTCTAACAGCAGCTCGTTCCCCTCTGCCTCGCGGTCTACGAAGCCAAGATCCTGAGGGATAATCTCATTGAACAAAAACCGTCCAAGGGTTGACTCAATATTTCCGGTCTTTACCGTACCGTCAGGCAGCGTCTTCTTCACACGTACCTTGATACGTGAATGGAGAGTAATGGCCTCATTCTCATAGGCAAGAATCGCCTCATTGACATTCTTGAAGAACTTGCCTTCTCCCTTTGCCCCTGGTCTTTCCTGGGTCAGATAATAGATACCAAGCACCATATCCTGGGACGGAACCGCAACCGGCCCGCCGTCAGACGGCTTCAGCAGGTTATTGGGTGACAGCAGGAGGAAACGGCACTCAGCCTGAGCCTCCACGGACAGCGGCAGATGCACCGCCATCTGGTCTCCGTCAAAGTCGGCATTGTAAGCCGTACATACCAGCGGGTGCAGCTTAATCGCCTTACCCTCCACCAGTATCGGCTCGAACGCCTGAATTCCAAGCCTGTGAAGGGTAGGGGCACGGTTCAGCATAACAGGATGCTCTTTGATTACATCCTCCAGTACATCCCATACCTCAGGCTGTACCCTCTCCACCATCTTCTTGGCATTCTTAATGTTGTGCGCAGTTCCATTCTGCACCAGCTCTTTCATAACAAAAGGCTTAAAAAGCTCGATTGCCATCTCTTTTGGCAGGCCGCACTGGTAAATCTTAAGCTCTGGCCCTACCACGATAACGGAACGTCCGGAGTAATCCACACGCTTTCCAAGCAAATTCTGACGGAAACGGCCTGATTTACCCTTCAGCATATCAGACAGGGACTTAAGAGCCCTGTTGCCCGGCCCTGTTACCGGACGGCCACGGCGTCCGTTGTCAATCAACGCGTCCACAGCCTCCTGTAACATCCGCTTCTCATTCCTTACAATAATGTCCGGCGCGCCCAACTCAAGCAGACGCTTCAGACGGTTATTACGGTTAATAATTCTCCGGTACAGGTCATTCAAGTCCGACGTAGCAAAACGTCCGCCGTCCAACTGTACCATTGGACGAAGATCCGGTGGGATAACCGGTATCGCCGTCATAATCATCCACTCCGGCTTATTTCCGGATTCACGGAAAGCCTCCACAACCTCCAGACGCTTCACGATTCTTGCCCGCTTCTGTCCGGTTGCACCTTTTAAGCCCTCCTGCAATTCTTCATAGTCTTTATCCAGATCAATGGACTGCAAAAGCTCTTGGATGGATTCCGCACCCATTCCCACACGGAAAGCGGACCCCCACTTCTCTCTTGCCTCCTGATACTCCTGCTCTGATAACACCTGCTTGTACTGCAAGTCGCTGTCCCCTCTGTCAAGTACAATGTAAGACGCGAAATACAGCACCTTCTCCAATGTCCTTGGGGATAAATCAAGGATCAGGCCCATCCGGCTCGGAATTCCTTTGAAATACCAGATATGAGACACAGGCGCCGCTAAAGCGATATGCCCCATACGCTCACGGCGCACGCTTGACTTCGTAACCTCAACGCCGCATCGGTCACAGACTACGCCCTTATAACGGATCTTTTTATATTTACCACAATGACACTCCCAGTCCTTACTTGGCCCGAAGATCCTCTCACAGAACAATCCGTCCTTCTCCGGCTTCAGCGTACGGTAGTTAATCGTCTCCGGTTTCGTCACTTCTCCCCTGGACCATTCCAGAATCTTCTCCGGCGACGCCAGACCAATCTTGATCGCATCAAAAGTCATTGGCTGATATGCTTGTTCCTTATTGTTTTCCGGCATACTGGCACCCCTTCCTATTCAACATCCGACAAGTCATCATAAAAATCATCATCATCGGGTTCATATTCCATATCGTCAAAGTCTTCCTCGTCAGGCTCCTCCTCAATATCAATAAGTTCCTCCCCCTGGAATTCCTGTTCGGTATACCCGTGTTCGCCAAGGTCATCATCCTGATGATACTTCCTGTCTCCTTCAATCAATGAACGGAAATCTGTCTCTCCCATGTCCGCTGTCTCGATTATCTCTACCTCAGTATTGTCGTCACGCAGCACGCGCACATCAAGCCCAAGGGACTGCAGCTCTTTGAGCAGTACCTTAAAGGACTCAGGAATACCAGGCTCAGGAATATTCTCACCCTTGATAATCGCTTCGTAGGTTTTCACACGTCCAACCACGTCGTCAGACTTCACGGTCAGAATCTCCTGCAAAGTATAAGACGCGCCGTATGCCTCCAACGCCCATACCTCCATCTCTCCGAAACGCTGTCCGCCGAACTGTGCCTTACCGCCCAACGGCTGCTGTGTAACCAGAGAGTAAGGACCGGTTGAACGGGCGTGAATCTTATCGTCAACCAGATGATGGAGTTTCAGATAATGCATGTGTCCAATGGTAACCGGACTGTCAAAATACTCTCCTGTACGTCCGTCACGCAGGCGCACCTTTCCATCTCTGGAAATCGGGACGCCTTTCCACAATTCCCTGTGGTCCCTGTTTTCAGACAAATACTCCATAACCTCAGGAAGCAGTTCTTCCTTATGCTTCGCTTCAAATTCTTCCCAACTCAGATTCACATAGTCGTTTGCCAGGTCAAGAGTATCCATAATATCATTCTCATCCGCACCGTCAAATACAGGCGTCGCAATATTGAAGCCCAATGCTTTAGAAGCCAGGGACAGATGAATCTCCAATACCTGCCCGATATTCATACGGGAAGGCACGCCCAGAGGATTCAGCACGATATCAAGAGGACGGCCATTCGGCAGGAAAGGCATATCCTCCACAGGCAGTACACGTGAAACTACACCCTTGTTACCGTGGCGTCCCGCCATCTTATCGCCTACGGAAATCTTTCTTTTCTGCGCAATATAGATACGGACTGCCTGGTTTACACCCGGAGACAGCTCGTCTCCGTTGTCGCGGGTAAATACCTTGGCATCCACAACAATACCGTATTCGCCGTGAGGAACCTTTAAGGAGGTATCCCTTACCTCACGCGCCTTTTCACCGAAAATCGCCCGCAGCAGACGTTCCTCTGCTGTCAGCTCAGTCTCGCCCTTAGGAGTTACCTTACCAACCAGGATATCTCCCGCGCGCACCTCGGCGCCAATCCGGATAATACCTCTCTCATCCAGATTCTTAAGGGCATCGTCGCCCACGCCCGGAATATCGCGTGTAACCTCCTCCGGTCCAAGCTTGGTATCACGGGCCTCCGCCTCATATTCTTCTATATGAACAGATGTATACACATCCTCCTGTACCAGACGCTCGCTTAACAGTACGGCATCCTCGTAATTATAACCCTCCCAGGTCATGAAACCAATCAGCGGATTCTTGCCAAGGGCCATCTCACCATTAGATGTAGAAGGTCCGTCTGCAATCACATCTCCTGCCTCCACCTTGTCGCCCTTGAATACAATGGGCCTCTGGTTATAGCAGTTACTCTGGTTACTTCTTAAAAACTTTGTTAGTTTATATCTCTTAAGATTGCCGTCCTCCTGACGGATCGTAATCTCCGTAGACGTAGAGCGCTCTACCACACCGCCCTTTTCAGCAATCACACACACACCGGAATCCACCGCGGATTTCTCCTCCATACCGGTTCCCACAACAGGCGCCTCCGTCAGCAGAAGCGGAACTGCCTGACGCTGCATGTTAGAGCCCATCAGCGCGCGGTTCGCATCGTCGTTCTCCAGGAAGGGAATCAGCGCCGTCGCCACAGAGAACACCATCTTCGGGGAAACGTCCATGTAATCGAACATACGTCTCTCATACTCCTGGGTTTCTTCTCTGTAACGTCCGGATACGTTCTTCCGGATAAAATGTCCCTCTGCGTCCAACGCCTCATTCGCCTGGGCCACATGGTAATTATCTTCTTCGTCCGCCGTCATATAGACAACGTCCTCCGTAACCACCGGATTCGACGGATCGCTGTGGTCAATCCTGCGGTACGGCGCCTCAATAAACCCGTACTGATTAATCCTTGCATAAGTGGCAAGAGAGTTAATCAGACCGATATTCGGACCTTCAGGCGTCTCAATAGGACACATTCTTCCATAGTGTGAATAGTGAACGTCTCGAACCTCAAAGCCCGCGCGGTCACGTGACAGACCGCCTGGTCCAAGGGCAGACAGACGCCTCTTATGGGTCAGCTCACCCAGGGGATTATTCTGATCCATGAACTGTGACAACTGTGAGGAACCGAAGAATTCCTTTACAGCCGCTGTCACAGGCTTAATATTAATCAATGACTGTGGAGAGATACCCTCAAGGTCCTGGGTAGTCATTCTCTCACGCACCACTCTCTCTAATCTGGACAGACCTATCCTGTACTGGTTCTGCAGCAGCTCGCCTACTGAACGGATACGGCGGTTGCCCAGATGGTCGATATCGTCGTCATTCCCCAAACCATACTCCAAATGGATATTATAGTTAATGGACGCAATAATGTCCTCTTTCGTAATATGCTTCGGAATCAAGTCATGTATATCCCGACGGATAGCATCCTTAAGTTCATCGATGTCGCCGCCGGTCTCGTCAAGGATTCCCTCAAGCACAGGATAATACACCTGCTCGGTAACCCCTACTTCTTTTGGATCAATCTCCACGACTGCGTCAAGATCCACCATCATGTTGGAAATCACCTTAATGCTGCGCTCCTCGTCCGGTCTGTCAATCCACACAAATGGAACCGCCGAATTCTGAATCAGATCCGCCATCTCACGGGTCACCTTCGCGCCGGCCTCGGCGATAACCTCCCCCGTAATCGGGCTTGCCACGTCCTGCGCAAGCACCTGACCGGTAATACGGTTCTTGAGGGACAGCTTCTTATTAAACTTATATCTTCCTACCTTAGCCAAATCATAGCGCCTGGGGTCAAAGAACATGCTCGTAATCAGGCTCTCCGCACTGTCTACGGCAAGAGGCTCGCCCGGACGAATCTTCTTATATAATTCCAGAAGCCCTTCCTGGTAATTCGTCGCGGCATCCTTCTCAAAGCTTGCCATGATCTTCGGTTCTTCACCGAACAGCTCTACAATCTCCGGATTAGTCCCAATCCCCAACGCGCGGACTAACACAGTGATCGGCACCTTTCTCGTTCTATCTACACGTACATAAAAAACGTCATTGGAATCCGTCTCATACTCCAGCCATGCCCCTCGGTTCGGGATTACGGTGGAGGAATACAGCTTCTTGCCTAATTTGTCATGTGCGATTGCATAATAGATACCTGGCGAACGCACCAACTGGCTTACGATAACACGTTCTGCCCCGTTAATTACAAACGTACCTGTGCTTGTCATCAACGGCAGGTCGCCCATGAATATCTCGTGCTCGTTGATCTCATCTGTCTCTTTGTTATGAAGTCTCACCCGTACCTTAAGTGGCGCCGCGTAAGTCGCATCACGTTCTTTACACTCCTCAATCGTGTACTTCACGTCTTTCTCGCACAAAGTAAAGTCAACAAATTCCAGACTCAGATGACCGCTGTAATCGGTAATCGGGGAAATGTCATCAAATACTTCGTTCAGTCCTTCATCCAGAAACCATTGGTAAGAATCCTTCTGAACTTCAATCAAGTTTGGCATCTGAAGAACTTCTTTTTGTCTGGAATAACTCATGCGTGAACTTTTTCCGCTTTTGATGGGACGAATTCTGTTTTTCTCCATATTGACGTTTCACTCTCCTCACAATTTTTTGGAAAACAATATTGTAAAACCATTGGAAACAGCGCAGTCCCCACTGTCTCCGCGCGATATTATGGCAGAACTTTCCACAATAGTGCATTTTTTACTATACCACATAGATATAAGGCTTGTCAATGAAATTTTGGCGATTTTTCACGATTTTTTTGAGGATTTTACAAAAAATTTCTCGAATTTCGTATGTATGAAAATAGTAAACAGGTGCAAAAAGGCTGCCCCTTATAGGACAGCCCTCTTTTAAAATCGTCTCTCTTATACAGCTTTTCGCCTGCTATTTCAGGTTTACTTCTGCGCCTTCAGCCTCAAGCTTAGCCTTAATCTCCTCAGCCTCTGCCTTGGAAACGCCTTCCTTCACTACCTTCGGTGCCTCGTCAACTACTGCCTTAGCCTCTTTCAGTCCAAGACCTGTAATCTCACGGACAACCTTGATAACCTTAACCTTAGAAGCGCCTGCGGATACCAATTCTACGTCGAACTCGTCCTTTTCTTCCTCTGCCGGACCCTCTGCCGCTGCTGCAACTACTACGCCTGCCGCTGCAGATACACCAAATTCTTCTTCACATGCTTTTACTAAATCATTCAACTCTAATACTGATAATTCTTTGATTGCATCAATAAATTCAGCCGTTGTCAACTTTGCCATTATATTTTCCTCCATTTATTCATATTATTTTTTGCATCTTACCGATACATAAAGTTCCTGAGAACAAAACCGGACAATTACTCTGCCGGTGTCTCTGCTGCTTCTTCTGTCTGAGCCGGCGTACAGTTCTCTGCACCGCCCTGCTCTGCGATCTGGTTGAGAACGCGGGCAAGATTGGTAATTGGTGACTGCAGGCTTCCAAGCAGCTTGGACAGCAATTCCTCCCTTGACGGGATCTTTGATAACTCGTTCAGTGCGGCGCTGTCATATACCGTACCTTCAACCACACCTGCTTTCAGCTCAAGAGCCTTAGCATCCTTCGCAAACTTGCAGAGGATTCTTGCGGGAGCCGTTGCATCGTCCTTAGAGATCGCGATTGCACTTGGACCTTCCAGATGCTCGTCTAATGCCGCAAGGTCTGTTCCTTCAAAAGCTCTTTTCATCATTGTGTTCTTACAAACCTTGTAGACGATTCCCGCTTCCCTTAACTGCTTACGAAGCTCAGTATCCTGTGCAACAGTAAGACCACGGTAATCAACCAGCACAACGCTGGCTGCGTCCTTGACATCATCTGCAATAGCCTGTACGATTGGTTGTTTTAATTCAACTTTTGCCACGAATGGTGCACCTCCTTATATATTTTGTTCGACTGCGATATCGGAAAAGTGCAATATACATAGTATACTTGGTATGAAAAAACCTCCGTGTCAAAGACACAGAGGTATTGTTAATTCATAGTCAACGAATCTAACTTTCCTCGGCAGGCGTTGGTATCCTTACGCTCGTATCATCGAGCACCTGCTGTCTTCGGCAGCCTTTTGTTACTATAACACTCCCGAAGGTATCTGTCAACTATTTTTTCATATTCTTAAGCCTTCTGTAAGCCTTCAGCCTTCAGCTCACCAACATGCTTCTCCGGCACCATAATCTCCAACTGCTTATTCAGGTTGTCAATTACCACCTCGTCATGCTCTCCTCCAAACTCTCCGTCCAGCGTCCAGGGAATCTCCTCCAGCGACTCGAAGGTGATATGCCCCGTTTTAAACGTATACATGTGCTTCGTGTCCACCTGCTCAATCAAAAGCGCGGCAATAATCTCCTGCAAAGCAATCGGATTCGACGGCTTCTTAATCAGAGTTACCTCAAACAGCCCGTCGTCGAACACCACCTGTTTTCCAATCATATTTCGGAAACCTCCTACCGAACGGGAATTCGTCACCATTCCGAAGATAAATTCATCCTCAATCACTTCCCCGTCATGCTCTACCTTAATCCGGTAAGATGGTACGTTGAACAAGCGTTTCGTCCCCTCCAACACATATGCCAGATGCCCCAGAATATTCTTAACCTCCTGCTTCGTCTCATAAGACACATCCGTGAAGATACCAAACGCCGCCACATACACGAAGATATCCTCATTGAACCGTCCTACGTCACATGGAAACAGCACCCCGTTGACAGCATTATCTGCCGCCTTCAAAAGTCCCTTGGGAATATGCAGGCTGTTGGCAAAATCATTGGTAGTACCTGTGGGAATATATCCCACCGGCGTCCTCACATTCCTGTGCATCATTCCGGTCACAATCTCATCAATCGTACCGTCCCCTCCGCTGCAAACCACCAGATCATACTGTTTTGCATCATACTCCTGTACCTTCTTATACGCATCTCGGTACGCCTGGGTCGGGTATACGACCACCTCATATTCCGCCTTCACGAAAATATCAATAATATCCGACAACTGAGGCTTAAGAAGCCCTTTTCCGGCACGAGGATTATAGATAAACAACAATCTTTTCAAAGCACATGCATCTCCTTCCCAAAATCAGCCAGGGCGCATACTGCGTCATCAGAAAATCTCTGTGATGCTCCCTGTACATATTAAGGAACTGCCGCCAATATCCGCAGCAGTCCCCCCGACCAAACTTACTATGTATACTTATTCGGATTCCTCTCAACACACACCTGCTCAGCAAACAGGTATTCCGATTCCATACAACTAGTTACTTGCGACAAGGAAACCTTCTATCCCTGCCACTGCTTCATGCTCATCCTGCCCTTCAGCCACTACCGTAATACATTCACCTTTCTGTAACCTAAGACTCATCATCCCCATGATACTCTTCGCATTGATCTTCTTGTTATCAATCTCAATGAACACCTGGCTCGCATACTGGCTTGCTTCTTGTACCAGGTGCGCAATCGGACGGTCTTCCATATCCATATTGTTTTGAATAGTAACAGGTCTCTTAGTCATAAAAAATTGCTCCTCCTTGCTAATCCCTTAACTTTACCGCTATTTCACTCAATTTCCTCAGCCTGTGGTTGACTCCGGACTTTCCAACCGGCTCTTTCAAAAGCCCTCCAAGCTCTTTCAAAGTTGCATCCGGGTATTCAAGGCGTGTAAGGGCGACGTCCTTCAAACCTTCGGGCAACTTGTCAAAACCAACCGTATCGCGTATATACTTAATATCCTCCATCTGCCTGACAGCAGCAGACACAGTTTTATTAATATTCGCCGTCTCACAGTTCACCTTGCGGTTCACACAGTTGCGCATCTCCTTCATAATCCTGACATTCTCAAGCTCTAAAAGTGCCACATGCGCTCTCATCACATTCAGTATGTCCACAATCTGCGAACCTTCCTTCAGATATACTACATAGGTCTTCTTCCTTGCTACAATCTTCGCCTCCACATCAAATGAATTCATCATAGACTTAAGATATTCTGCCTCTCCCCGCGTGTCACAGACGATTTCAAAATGATAGGATTTGTCCGGATCACTCATGGACCCGGCAGCAATAAACGCGCCGCGAATATACGCCCTTTTACAGCAGACAGCTTGGACCATAGCCTTCCTGACAGCCAGTAATTCCTCTCCTTTGGCGTAAATATCGTAGCTTACGCTTCCCTTTGTCATATTCCTGCGTATTGCGATACTTATTCCTATATTAAATGTTTTTCTCAATAATGTAAAGCATTTTCTTGCAACTGTAAAATTTTCCGTATGAACATGGACGCAGCAGACACCTTTTTTGTCCTCTGTAAATACTCCCGACATATGGATAATCGCAGATAATTCCGCAAGATTACAGTGCCTTGCCTTCGCGTACTGCCCTGCCAGTTCTTCCTTTATCTTGCCCGAAAATGACATTTTATACTCCTTACGCTCTTATCGAGCTTTTGTAATCGCATCTTTTCCAATATCGCGGTGTTCAACGCGGATACCATAATTCTCGTTCTTGCTCAGCGCCTCAAAAAGTTCATTTGCAAGCGTAACCGAACGATGCTTCCCACCGGTACATCCAATCCCGATTACAAGCTGCGTCTTTCCCTCCTGAACATAGTTGGGAATCAAAAACTCAACCAGATCTGTCATCTTATTCAAAAATTCAGCCGCTTTCTCATTATTCATGACATATTCCCGAACTTCTCTGTCATTACCACTCTGCGGACGCAAATCTTCTATATAATATGGGTTCGGAAGAAACCGCACGTCAAACACCAAATCCGAATCCGGCGGAATTCCATACTTAAATCCAAAGGAAAGCACCGAAATATAGAGATTCTTATATTCTTTATTCTCTACAAATATTTTATTCAGCTCTCGCTTTAATTCCCTGGTAAGCATATGGCTGGTATCAATCAAGTAATCCGCCCGTTTCTTAAGAAACTTTATTCTTTCCCTTTCCTTGGATATTCCCTCATCCACACGCCCGTCATTGCCTGCCAGCGGATGGAACCGCCTCGTCTCCTTATACCGCTTAATCAAGACATTGTCAGACGATTCGAGAAACAGGATCTCGTACTTCATACCTGCATTATCCAACTCCTCCAATACCCTCGCCATCTCCGTAAGGCTCTGCCCGCTTCTGATATCCACGCCCAACGCCGCCTTATTAAGCTCGCTTCCCGGCACACGCAGCAAATCAGCCATCTTCGGAATCAAAGGCACCGGAAGATTATCCACGCAGAAATAGCCCACGTCCTCCAGCATCTTAAGAGCCGTACTCTTACCCGCACCTGACATTCCAGTAACAATCACACATCTCATCTTTAGAACTCTCCCAGTTTCTTAACTTCGGGTTCAAGTCTGACCCCGAATTTCTCCTCTACAATCTCCGACACCCGACTCATTAGCTGCGCCACGTCCTTTGCCGTTGCGCCGTCTTTATTAATCACAAAACCGCAATGCTTCTCGGACACCTGGGCGCCTCCCACGGAAAATCCCCGAAGCCCCGCATCCTGGATCAGTTTTCCGGCAAAATATCCTTCCGGCCTCTTAAACGTACTTCCCGCACTTGGGTATTCCAACGGCTGCTTGCTGACCCTCTTTTCCTTAAGCTCATCCATCCTGGCCCGAATCTTATTGGGGTCGCCTTCCTCAAGCTGCATACGGGCTTCCAATACAATATAACCTTTACGGGCGACAACACTGGTTCGATATCCCAACTCCATCTGCCCGCGGGGTATCTTAATAATATCCCCTTCTGGCCCAAGCACCGTAAACTCCGTCAGCACATCCTTCATCTCACCGCCGTAAGCGCCTGCATTCATGACACATGCGCCGCCAAGCGTCCCAGGTATTCCTGACGCGAACTCAAAACCCGTCAGGCCTTCCTCCATTACCCGATTTGCAATTACAGACAAACGGGCGCCGGCCTGTGCCGTAACAACGTCTCCTTCAATCCTAATCTCACTGAATTCCTTTCCGAGCTTTATAATCACGCCCCTGTATCCCCCGTCAGAAACCAGAAGATTGCTGCCGTTTCCTACAATATAATAAGGAACATTATGGTTCCTCAAAAGGCTGACCGTTCTCTTTATCTCATCGAACGTTGCCGGCATCACGAATATGTCCGCCGGCCCTCCTACCCGAAATGTGGTATGGCTACTCATGGGTTCTTCCGCCTTAAGCCTTCCCTCAGGTATAATCTCTGCTAATTCTTGGTATGTGCTCTGTTCCATATAATTCTCCATCCCCCCATTGCCCTGGTACTACTTCGCTATACTAGGGTATCATACACTAATTTTATAATAAATTCAATGTACACTTGCAAAATCTCTCTAAATGCGTTATATTAGTTCCAAAGGAATTTTATTCAAGTATTTTTTATGTAAAAAAAGGAGTGAACTGATCAATTGGACTCGAGTGACGCCACACGAATCATTATTCTGTTTATTTTATTATTGTTGTCTGCATTTTTTTCATCTGCGGAGACAGCGCTGACTACCGTTAATAAGATACGGATGCGAACCCTGGCGGATGAAGGCAGCAAGCGCGCCAGGACAGTTCTTGCAATCACGGATGATTCCGGCAAGATGCTAAGTGCCATACTGATTGGCAACAACATTGTAAACCTGTCGGCAGCATCCTTAACCACCTCGCTTGCTTATAGCTTTGGCGGTTCTATGGTTGCAATCGCAAGCGGTATCCTAACTATATTGATCCTGCTATTCGGGGAGATTACACCTAAGACGATGGCTACCATCCATTCTGAGAAGATGTCGCTTTTATATGCCCCGATTATCAGTATGTTTATGAAGGTTATGACGCCTGCAATCTTTGTTATTAACGGGCTTTCTATCGGCGTACTGTTTCTTCTGCGCGTTGATCCGAATGCCAAGAACAATGTCATGACGGAGACAGAGCTTCGTACCATCGTGGATGTAAGCCATGAGGACGGAGTCATAGAATCCGACGAACGGGAAATGATCAATAACGTGTTTGATCTGGGCGACGCCAGGGCAAAGGATGTCATGGTTCCCCGTGTCCATGTGACATTTGCCGATGTCAACAGTACCTACGACGAGCTTATCGATATCTTCCGCGAAGATAAGTTTACAAGGCTTCCGGTATTTAAGGATACGACGGACAATGTGGTTGGTACTATTAATATGAAAGACTTGCTGTTATATGACAACACAAAAGGATTTCATATTCAGGATATTTTAAGAGAGGCGTATTTCACCTACGAGTATAAGAATATCTCAGAGCTTTTGGTAGAGATGCGCAAAGCTTCATTTAATATTGCAATCGTACTCGACGAATACGGTGAGACTGCCGGACTGATTACTCTGGAGGATATTCTGGAGGAAATCGTCGGTGAGATTCACGACGAGTATGACGAGAATGAGGAAGATTTTATTCAAGAGATTGATGAGCGTGAATATATTGTAGAAGGCTCTACGAATCTGGACGACTTGAATGACCGTCTGGAGTTGGATTTGAATTCGGAGGAATATGATTCTTTGGGCGGCTTCATCATTGAACGCCTTGACCGGCTTCCGGAGACAGGCGACAGCATCCACACAGAGGATGGAATCCACATGGTTGTAGAGAAGCTTGATAAGAACCGGATTGAGCTTGTACACTTGTATCTCCCTGAGGCGACTCCTGACACTAATGAGACGCCGACGTTCGATATATAATTTTGCTGATATCTGACTGCCAGTATTTAAGACGATTCATATTGGCATATCAGTATTCAGAACATCCACAATACAGAGATGGCATATCACTGAAAAGGCAGGTTTCTATGAAACCTGCTTTTTTCATGGCCTAGTACAACAACTTCTGAATTTCCTCATCCTCCAGGCTTTCCTTCGTAAGCCATACATATCCTGTATCGACTACCGCCTCGTTTCCCATAGAAAGCGCCGCCCTTGCCGAAGCGATGACCGCCGCATATCCCATTCCAAAAGGATTCTGGAGAACCAGAGCATCCACTCTGCCATCCCTCAATGCGTCGAGTTCTTCTTCATCTGCATCAAAGCCAATAATGGAAGCCTGTGCCTCATTGCGCTCTAAAGTCTCCAAAGCACGTTTTACAGCATCCCCGTTCGTAGCATAGATTCCCTTAATATCCGGATGCTTCTCAAACAGATAATCTATGACCTCCTCCTCGGAGATTGTGTCTGCCAAAATTGCCTCACCGTCTGCCAGGACTTCTGTTCCACCCGCATCCTGCGCCGCCTGAGCCTGCGGCTCACCGTTCCCTGCTTCCTCGCTCTGTGTACCATTCCCGCCTGCCGGCTCGCCGTTATCCCCTTCTTCTTTGGCGATTCCGTCAGCGTCAGGCGTTTCTCCACCTTCGCCTACGCTCTCCCCGTTCATCTCCGCCGCAATCCTTTCCTGCATGTCGGACAAACGGTCCATATAATAGACCTCCGCAATAATAATCTCCGGATAATTTGCCTCCAATTCTTCCCTGAAAGCCTGTTCACGGCTCATTGCCGACTCAGATTTGGAATCGTGTATGAACAGCATAATCTCGCCCTTCTCCCCCACTGATTCCGCCAGCCTTTGGGCCGCCTCCCTCGCAGCCGTCCGGTTATCCGTGGATACCATTGCCATCAATCCCTGGTAATCACTTCCTGAGTCGAAGGCCACCACAGGTATATCACTCTCTGCCGCCAGGTCAAACTGCACCTCACATGCCTGGGTATCTGCAATGGCAATCCCCACCGCAGCCGGATATCTCGCCAACTCCTCATCGAGGATATTCACCTGCTCATCCACATTGTCCGGCGTACCAGGCGCGCTGTAAGTCACCTTCACCTGCTTCTTTCCCTCATATCCAAGATTGTCGTTGATATCCTCCACCGCCTGCTCTGCGCCGCTGCGTACCTCGTCCCAGTAAGGCACGCCCTCCGCCTTGCCTATAATGGAAAGGCTCGTGCCTTCCTCTAGGTTCAGTCCCATTACGTTATCATAGGCAGAGGGCTTTATCATATCCAGCTTTTTCTGGTATGCTTTCTCCTTCTTCTGAGGCTTATCCTTCTTTGTCTCCGTATCTGCCGGCTTCGTTGGTTCTTCTGCGCCGTCTTTAGCCGAGCACCCGCTTATACACATCGCCGCACACAGGGCAACGGCAGCCCATCTTCTGATTTTCTTTATCATAACACTTCTCTCCCAACACTCTGATATTAGTGTGAAACATTTTCATGAAACACTATACACCAATTTTCTATGAAAATGTTAAAGAATTTCTTAAATTTCTGCTACTTTTCCTAATAGCTTTTCATTTGCTTTAAAAAGTGGTATAATGATTTTCGTATATTTTATTCTTGAGAGAACATGAGGATGGGCTGATGTTAGAAAAGAAAAGTGAAAACGAAAAACTGAAACTAAGAGGACAATTAAAGATGTATATTCAGTGGCCGTCCATCATGGCGGTGCTGTTAATCGCAATGAATGTCTGGGTCTATATTATTGACCGGCGGGCGGGAAGCCTGATGGGAATCTTCGTCGTGGTATACAGCCTAATTGCTCTCGGACTTTATTTCCGCAGTAAGACAGTCCTCTTGAAGGATCTTGTCGAATTTGCCGCACAGTACGGGATCGTCCAGAATACCCTGCTGAAAGAGCTGACATTACCCTACGCGATTCTGATGAGCGACGGTAAGACAATCTGGATGAACGACCTGTTCAAAGAGCTTCTGGGATGTAAGCCCAGACGGGATGTGCCCATCAGCAAATATATTCCTGAACTGAACCGAAGTATTTTTCCTAAGGAATTACAGGATACGGTGGAGATGGACGTCTATTTCGCTGACAGAGAATTTAAGGCAGAGCTTCGTCAGGTTTCCGTGGAAGGCTTTAACGATACAGGGCTTCTCCTTCAGATGCCGGCGGAGAAGGAATACTTTATCGCCGTTCACCTTCAGGATGTGACCGAATTGAACCGCTATATCAAAGAGAATGAAGAACAGCGTCTGGTCGCTGGTTTAATCTATATTGATAACTATGACGAAGTCATCAACAGCGTGGAGGAGGTTCGCCAGTCCTTGCTGATGGCGCTGGTAGACCGCAAGATTAATCAGTATATCGCCAGGGTGGACGGTATTGTCAAGAAGATGGAGTCAGACAAGTATTTCATTGTACTCAAGAAGCAGTATTTTAAGGAATTAGAGGCTGACAAGTTCTCTCTGCTTGACGACGTGAAGTCCGTGAATATCGGGAACGGAATTCCGGCAACCTTAAGTATTGGTCTTGGATTAAGCAACGACGCCTATTCTCAAGGGTACAACTACGCCAGAGTCGCCATTGACCTTGCGCTTGCAAGAGGCGGCGACCAGGCGGTCATCAAGGACAGCCATGGTATTACATACTATGGCGGAAAACGTGAACAGACCTCCAAGAACACCCGCGTAAAGGCACGGGTGAAGGCAGAGGCCCTAAGGGAGTTCATTACCTTAAAAGACAAGATTTTCGTCATGGGGCATAAGCTGACGGATGCAGACGCATTTGGGGCAGCCATCGGAATCTGTCGGGCGGCGGCGTCCATGGAGAAGAAAGCCTATGTGGTAATCAACGAGGTATCGGCCTCCCTGCGCCCGCTATATGAATGCTTTGTGAAGGATTCCAATTACCCTGAAGGGCTGTTTCTTAAGTCTAGCCAGGCGATTGAGATGGCGGACGAGAATTCCATGGTAGTGGTGGTTGATACGAACCGCCCCAAGATGACGGAATGTGAAGAATTGTTAAAAAAGACAAAAACCATCGTGGTGCTTGACCACCACAGGCAGAGCAGCGATAATATCGAGAACGCCCTGCTTTCCTATATCGAGCCTTATGCCTCCTCTGCATGTGAGATGGTGGCCGAGGTTCTGCAATACATTGTTGACGACATCAAGATTCCTAAGATAGAAGCAAGCAGCATGTACGCCGGCATCATGATTGATACCAACAACTTTGTGAATCATACAGGCGTACGTACCTTTGAGGCGGCGGCTTTCCTGCGCAGATGCGGGGCAGATATTACCCATGTCCGCAAGATGTTCAGGGACGATATGGATTCCTACCGCGCAAAGGCAGAGATTATCAGCAGCGCGGAGGTCTACCACAAGAAGTTTGCCATTGCCAGAGGTACTGCTCTCAAGATTGAAAGCCCTACCATCATCGGCGCGCAGGCTGCGAACGAGCTTCTGGACATCAGCAACATTAAGGCTTCCTTTGTACTGACAGAATACAACGGAAGAATTTACGTAAGCGCAAGGTCCATCGACGAGGTGAATGTACAGATTATCATGGAACGCCTTGGCGGAGGCGGTCATATGAATGCGTCAGGCGCGCAGTTTGACCATACCGACATGAACGAGGCAATCAATACCCTCAAGAAAGTAATCGACGACATGATAGAAGGAGGAGATATTTAATGAAAGTAATATTGACCGAAGACGTAAAATCCCTTGGAAAGAAGGGAGAGATTGTAGAGGTAAGCGACGGATACGCGAGGAATTTTATCCTTAAAAAGAAAAAGGGCCTTGAGGCCAACCAGAAGAATCTCAATGATTTGAAGCTTAAGAAGGCTAATGACGATAAGCTGGCACAGCAGCAGTACGAGGCGGCCCAAGAGCTTGGAAAGAAGATTGAAGCAGGAAAGGTTGAGATGTCCATCAAGACCGGCGAGGGAGGCAAGGCATTCGGCTCAATCGCCTCCAAGGAGATTGCGGCAGAAGTAAAGGAGCAGATGGGACTGGATATAGACAAGAAGAAGCTTCAGCTCAAAGAGGCGATTAAGACTCTGGGTACTCACAACGTACCGGTTAAGCTGCATCCTAAAGTAACCGTAGAATTGAAAGTAATTGTAAGCGAGGAAGCATAAGGAGTTTATTCATGGAAGATGCGCTTATCAAACGGGTAATGCCCCACAGCATTGAGGCAGAGCAGTCTGTCGTCAGCGCTATGCTCATGGACAGGGACGCCATCACCACAGCCTCCGAGATGATCAGCGGCAAGGATTTCTATCAGAGCGTCTATGGCGTAGTCTTTGACGCCATTGTAGAGCTGTTCAACGAGGGACAGCCCGCAGACCTGGTTACACTCCAGGACCGTCTGCGGATGAAGGAGGTTCCTGCTGAGATTTCAAGCCTTGAGTTTGTCCGCGAGCTTCTGAACATAGCGTCAACCTCGGCAAATGTTAAGTATTACGCACAGATTGTCGCGGATAAGTCCGTGATGCGCAAATTAATCCGTCTGAACGAAGATATCGCCAACGTCTGTTACGCCGGCAGCGAATCTCTTGAGGCGGTACTGGAAAAGACGGAGAAATCCGTCTTTGAATTATTACAGAGACGTAATTCCGGCGAGCTTGTCCCCATCAAGCAGGTTGTATTAAACGCTCTGGAACGAATCGAGAAAGCCTCCAAGAGCAAGGGAACCGTCACAGGCATCCCAACAGGCTTCATAGACCTGGATTACAAGCTCTCCGGACTTCAGCCCTCAGACCTGGTGCTGATCGCCGCAAGACCCTCCATGGGTAAGACTGCCTTCGTCCTGAATATCGCACAGTATATTGCATTTAAAAAGGACAGAAGCGTCGCCATATTCAGCCTTGAGATGTCTAAAGAGCAGTTGGTGAACCGTCTGTTCTCCCTGGAAGCACAGGTAGACGCACAGGCAATCAGAACCGGTAACATGAAGGATTCTGATTGGGAGAAGCTGATAGAAGGAGCCGGAATCATCGGCAAATCCCGCCTGATTATTGATGACACACCGGGCATCTCTATTTCCGAGCTGCGTTCTAAGTGCAGAAAATACAAACTTGAGCACGGCCTGGATATCATCATCATCGACTACCTGCAATTGATGACCGGAAGCGTAGGTAAAAGCTCTGAATCCAGACAGCAGGAGATTTCGGAGATTTCCCGTTCCCTGAAAGGACTGGCAAGGGAGTTAAACGTCCCTGTTATCGCCCTGTCTCAGTTAAGCCGTGCGGTGGAGAGCAGGCCGGACAAACGGCCCATGCTTTCTGACCTGCGTGAATCCGGCGCCATCGAGCAGGACGCGGATGTAGTCATGTTCATTTACCGGGACGAATACTACAACAAGGATTCAGAATTCAAGAGACAGGCTGAGATTATCATTGCAAAACAAAGAAACGGCCCTGTTGGGACCGTTAATCTGGCCTGGTTAGGCGAGTACACCAAGTTCGCCAACCTAAGCAGGCAGGAAGAATCTTTTTAATTTTTCCACCGGACCCGCCTCCGCCGCATTTTTCCGATAGGACTGCTGCTGACGGATGAGCTGGTCCAGTCTGCGGAAGGATTCTTCTTCCCGCCGTTCCTTTGCATCCAGCATAAAAGACATCTCTTTCGTAATCATGGACAGCAGGACCTCATTGTTATTCTCCAGCATCCGCTTCATATGTAGCTGGTCGCGCGTCCTCCTAAGGTCCGGAATCAATGCCTTTAACTCAGAGAACGGGACTCCCTGTTCGTATAGTTCTTTGATGCAGCCGAATAGCTTCGCATCATCCTTTGTCTCCCTCTTTAACTGTTCTAATGCGTTACTGCTCATGGTCTATACCCCCTTATCAAAACTTGTCCCATTCATCATATCACGGCATGTCTGCGAAACAAGTAAAACGGTGTCAGGAACACAAAAAAAGCGCTGCATGTCCTCAAAAGAAATACACAACGCTTTTTTCGTATCTTTTCATTGTCAATGTATGGGGAACGAAAGAATAACCTGCGGTTATCCTTCACAGTTCCTAACCCTGGGAGATTGCTCCTGTCGGACACTGAGCTGCACATGCTCCGCAATCTACACAAGCGTCCGCATCGATCTCATAATGATCTGCGCCCTGAGAGATTGCTCCTACTGGACATTCAGACTCGCATGCTCCACAGCTTACACATTCATCACTAATTACGTGTGCCATAGTATGTACCCTCCTTTTTTAGTATATAGACCTGAACACAAATCCAGCCTGTTATTATCATAATACAAAAAGACAAAATATACAAGAGCAGATATGCACATATCCGCGAGAAATTTCTGTCACTTTTTCACTAACTTATTTTGCCTTAGGATACTCGTTGCAGAGCAGACGGTAGGGAGGTTCGTCCTCCTCCACTTCCGGAAAACGTCCAATCGGCTCATAGAAGCGATTGTCGTTCTCGTCGTCATTACACATGGACACTTCGCCCAGAAGCACCGCGCCGCCCGTCTCAGGCACAATAAAATCATGGTACATATAGGGCGTGATGGTAATGCTCTGCCCTGGCTTAAGGAGAACCTTTGTCCCTGCCGAAACCGCCTCCGTCTTGCCGTCACAGTGCACCGTCACATCCGTATCCAGCATAGAACCGTCCTCAGCCCCGTTATACACGGTGATATAGATATCGTTACCTCCCCGATTAATGATATCCTCCATCTTATTCCAGTGATAGTGCATAGGCGCTGTCTGCCCTTCATAAAGCATAAGCAGCTTTTCCGCATAAGTCTTAGGATATTTCTCAGGCATCTTCTGATTACCGTTACGAATTGTTAAAAGGGAAAAGCCCACCTTGTCGAAATCCCCAAGGCCATAATCTGTAATATCCCACCCCAGGCAGTTGTCACGAATCTCGTCGTACTCATGTCCAATATTCTGCCAATCCTTCGCACTCCATTTGGCAAAGGGCGGAAGCTCGAACCCATGCTCTTTGATTAACGCCTCCATATCCCTTATTACTTTATTGATTCTTGATCTTTTCATATAACAACTCCATCTCAATCTACATCTTCATCTCAGACAGCATAATCTCCGGCTTATCCGCCTGCTTCGTCTTAATCAATTCCTCATTCGTAACAAAACTCAGCAGCGCGTCGATCACCGCTGTCTCATATAAATGTGCATAGCTCTTATAATAACTAAAAGCTTCTTCCTTTCCCGCTGAAGGGAGTACATAATCCGCCAGCGCCGCTGCAGGCGATTGAGGAAACGCGGTAATCACCATGCTCTTAAGCCCCTTCTCCTTCCCAAGCTCTAATCCCTGGATTACCTGCTTGGAGGTACCGGACTGTGATATGGCAACCAGAATATCCCCTTCATCCGCAAGATTCACATGGTTCATGAAATACTCCGGCGCCACATTATATGTACACTTAATTCCAAGGCGTCCCAGACGGAAGCCCATATACTGGGCAAGAGGGCTTGTATTCCCTACTGCCATAATATGCGCCTGCTTACACGTCTTAAGAAGCTTCACGCAATTCCACATGACATCCGAATCAATATTCCTGCCGATTACAAGCATCTCCTCTGCATACTCGCGAAAACGCTTCTCCACGGCATCCTTGCTCTCCGGAATATTATCAACTCCATACTGCTTCCTTCCCAGATCCCCCGCCAGCGTAATCCGAAACTGATAATATCCCGCATATCCGATGTGATGACACATCCGGATAACGGTAGCGTCGCTCACACCGCTTTTCCTCGCCAGCTCAGAGACGTTGGAATCTACCGCCTTCTGCGGATTCTTAAGGACAAAATCCGCCACCTTCTTCTCCGCGGAAAATATCTCGTCATATTTCTCGCGGATTACCTCAAGAACTTCCCTTCCTGTAACATCTTCTTTTGCACCATTCTTATCCACCTGTTGATACCTCATGCTATCATATTTGACCCACGATGCCACGGATTGCTACGCATTTCATACTTGACTTTTTAACCCTGGCATCTTGCATATAGTATAGCATAATTTACCATAATTTTCTATTAATATAAAGATGCTTTTCCGATGGTCTGGAATAACTCCAGCTTATGCCTTGCAACCTCTTTCATAGCCTCCATACAGATAGGCTCAATCACGTTCGGCTCTCTTACGCTCTGATCCTTAAGAACCTCGCGCATCTTCTCAAAATAAGCAGCCTTGATATCAGAGGAAATGTTAATCTTGTTAATTCCAAGTGTAACAGACTCCCCAATCTCCTTATCCGGATTGTTAGAGCCTCCGTGAAGAACAAGCGGAATATCCACCTTAGAAGCAATATCCTTCAGGATATCCAGCTTAAGCTCTGGCTTCATGCCTGCCGGATACAGTCCATGGCATGTCCCGATTGCAACCGCCAGAGTATCAACACCCGTCTCAGCAACAAATTTTACAGCATCCTCCGGATTGGTGTAAATAATCTTGGCAGAACCGCCCTCTAAATCCTCCGGATTAGTAGAGCCAATCGTGCCAAGCTCAGCCTCGACAGACACATTAACCGGATGAGCAGCCTCTACAACCTTCTTTGTCCCTGCAATGTTATCCTCAAAAGAAAGCTCAGCGCCGTCAAACATAACAGAAGTAAATCCACTCTGGATCGCCCAGATAATCTTTCCGAAGTCTCCACAGTGGTCAAGATGGATACATACCGGAACCGGTGAACGATAAGCCTTCTCCTTAATCGCTGTCACCATCTCCTGGCCGATAAAGCTTAACTCATCCGGATGAATCTCAATAATTACCGGAGAATTCGTCTCCTCGCACACATCCATGATTCCCAGAAACATGGAATAATCACTGATATTAAACGCTGGAAGCGCGAATCTGTTCTCTTTGGCTACCGCTAAAATGTCCTTCATGTTCATTAACATAGTTTATTCCTCCAAAAAATAAAATTTCTTTATAAAACATATTTTAGTCTACTTAAACGTTTATGTCAAGATTTTCACGAAATAAAATTTCTTAATACTTTAACTCTGACAACCACATCTCAGGCTCGGATATCTCGTCCTTCCCTGCTGCAACGGCCTGGATTAACGCCTCCACAACCGCCATCTCATTCATACGGGAATACTGGGACATCCTGCCGTTCTCTCCGTTCTCAAGGGCTGACAGCAGAAGGTAATCAGCCGAGCCGGACACCGGCGACCTCTTGTACGCGGTAACCGCCACCGTCTTTAGCCCCTTTTCCTTGGCTAATTTAAGCGCGCTTACCACATTCCTGGTAGTTCCGGACCAGGAGATTGCAAGCACCACATCCGTCGGCGGCGCCAGACTGATATGGTTCATATAATATTCCGGCAAGGCGTCATAGGTACAGCGAATCCCGATACGCTCAAGCCGAAACCCACAGTACAGGCACACCGGACTGGTGTTTCCCACTCCCACCAGATGCACCATGGTACTGTTCTTAATCAACTCCGCACTCTCGTTAAAAACCGTCTCGTCAACCGCCGCTTCCGTCTGCAAAATTCCCTCTGCAATATCCCGAAAATAATCTGTCTTTGTATCCGAGGAGCTCCGCCTCCCCAACAGGAGGCTGGTTCCTCCCAAATCACCTGACAAGCAAATCTTCATCTGATAATACCCTTCATACCCCAGATGCTTGCACATCCGGATTACCGTCGCGTCGCTGACACCGCTGTAATTCGCAAGCTCAGACACATTGGCATTCACTACCAGCTCTGGATTCCGCCTGACAAAATCCGCCACTTTTCTCTCCGCCTGGAAGATCTTATCATACATCTCATCAATCGTCTCTAACACTGTTTTCTGCACTTCACTTTTCATTCGTCCACACCTCTTATATGTATGATACCATAAGCTTTTATTCACGTACAACAGGAAAACAGTAGTTTTAGAGGGATACAAATTGATTAAAACTTACACAATGTCCTCATGCGTCCTTCCACATATGGTTGTAGTTTTGACTGCACGTATTCCGGCATATTGATGATCTTAACAGGATCCGGATTCTTGGCATTTTCCGCCGCAAATGATGAAACTGCCTGGAAGTATTTGCCGAGAAATTCTGTCCCCAGGTTAAACTTGTTGATTCCTTTTGAGAAGGCCACAAGTAACTGGTCGTCCGGAATCCCGCTTCCCCCGTGGAGTACCAACGGCACGCTGGTAGCCGCATGAATTTCTTCAAGACGGCGGATATCCAGATGAGGTGTATCGCGGTACTCGCCGTGTGCGTTTCCGATAGAAATTGCCAGGGAATCTACCCCAGACTCCTTACAGAACTTCTCAGCCGCCTCCGGCTTTGTGTACAAGTCTGTCTTATCGTTGTCCGCATCCGCCGCCGTCCCTACATGGCCGATTTCACCCTCCACAAAAACGCCTGTCTCGTGAGCCGCGTCTACAACCTTCTTTGTCACCGCAATATTCGTATCCAGGTCATTCATAGAGCCATCCATCATGACAGAGCCAAACCCTGCCCGGATTGTCCTCATAATCGCCTCATAGCTGTAATCGTGGTCACAGTGCAGGCCGATTGGCACCTTCACCTCACCCGCCAACTCCTTTACCATAGCGGCATATTTCTCGAAGCCGGTTGTGTGCTGGATTGTCACATGCTCTGGAAACAGCATGACAATCGCCGGCGTATTCGTCGCCTCCGCGGCATAAACCACTGTCCGCGCCATCACATAATCCATGCAGATAAATGCAATCGCAGCCGTATTACTCTCTTTTGCAGTCTTTAAAATATTTCCTACTTTTTCGTACATAATCTCTCCTTCTTACTTCTGTCAATCCCACATCTGTCTTAACGGAGAAGCCCCGTCAGGAGTCCTCCTGCGAAAGTATCTCCAAGCCCAACCACCGTCGGGTGTTCTACGAAGCTTAAATCCTTGGACGGGATACAGCATACCTTTTCTCCAAGCAGACCTCTTAATTCTTCACAGAATCGAATCCCCTCTGCCTTGTCAGGAATCTCCTTCGTAGCCTCAAAATCCTTAAGTGCAAAACCATCCCCCATACGGAACCGTGTTGACGCCGCAATACTGCCGCCCTCCAAGGCCTCTCTCATACCTGACGCATTTTCTCCATAGGCCAGCGCCCACGCAGCGGAATGAGTGATAAGCGTCTTAACCCCCGTACTCTCACGGACGTTCTCCAACGCCTCTTTTACTGCCTGTGGGTTAAGAATATCGATTCTTCTGCCAATATAATCCTGTAATTCATCCTCATTCATACTCAGCACGTCTATTACTTGAGCAAGCTGCTCATGCACATAGTAACGGAATTCCTTCTTCACATAGCAGCCGTCCTCCAGCACCACCACCGCGTCTTTTTTCAGATGGGAAAGCAATGCCCGCGTCTTTTCCATGCAGCCCTTAAGCACATCCTTGTCAATGACCTCGCTGAAGCATCCGAGCAGAAAAACATCCACGTCCGTAATCATTTTCCCGAATTCCTCCGGCAAAACCGGAATATTCAGGCTGTCAAAATCCCGTGAAACCATAATCCGGTTTTCTCTGGGCGTCACAAAATCAATATCGTTCGCATGAATCCTGACCCCGCCGCGGCATTGCAGGACAACATGCGGATACACCTTGTTATGGTCTTTGTCCACACCCGGCAATGCACGCACGCCCTTTGGCATCAGCCGCTTGACATGCTCATTGTAACAGCTCGTCTGCAAAAGGGTCGGATAGCCCAGGCCGTCCAGGATAATCGCTGCCCTTGTGGCTGTTCCGCCAAGGGTCACCTTGTACTCAAAATGACTGGCGAACCGTTCGCAGTCCTCCGGCTCTGAGGGGACTGCCTCGCCCCCAATTCCTTCCTTAAAATGTGCGAGGCAGACGATCCAGATTGCCCTCTCCGAATCAACTTCTATATCCATCCGCAGCTCATCCGCCCGAATATCAAATGCCTTGATCTGTTCCTCTACAACCTTTGTATCCCATACAAGTTCATAATCCACGCATGTATGAAACCCCATGGCAATTCTTTCACTCATCCCCAAGTCTCCTTATGTCTAATTTGCTGTCTTATGCCTAACCCTTTACACCACCGGATGACATACCGGCAATAAAATACTTCTGGAAGAAGATAAAGAAAATCAATACCGGAATCGAGCCTAATACGCTCATTGCCATCATTTGGCTCCAATCATACGCATGCTGTCCCATCAGCAGGTTGATACCGATTGGTACTGTCCTCATCTCTGTGGTCTGAGTCAATGCCAGCGCAAACAGATACTCATTCCACGCCTGCATAAATGTATACATTCCTACGGAAACCATTCCTGGAAGGGAGATTGGAACCAGCACGCCCCAGAGCGCCCTCCACCTTGAACCTCCGTCAATCATGACCGCCTCGTCAAGCTCTCTTGACAAAGTGTTAAAATAACCGGTCATCATCAGGATACAGTAGGGAAGCGTCGTCACCAGATACGTAAGTATCAGCGCAAAATAGGTATTGAACAGCTTCATCGCAACAATCATTCCCATATACGGAATCAGCAGTACGATTGGCGGAATTGCCTGTACGCTGACAATCAGAGAATTAAATACGCCCTTCCCTGGGAAATCAAAACGGCTGAACGCATACGCGGCAAGGATTCCAACAAACAACGTAATCAATACCACGGAAGCCGCCACAATATAACTGTTGATAAAGAAACGCACCTTAGACGAATCGGTAAGCACCGCTATATAAGACGAAAGGCTTGCAGTCTCGTCAAAAAACTTCGGCGGCCATGAAAAGATTGCCGAGTTTGCTTTCAGTGAAGAACAAATCATCCAAATAATCGGAAATCCCGCGAATAAGCCGCCCAAAACCAAAAGAATAGAAAGTAACACCTTCATTGATTTCTTATAACTGCCAACCATACTCTATTCCCTCACTTTCTTCTGCTGTTTCACGTAGAAAATCGCAATAATCACACATACGACCAGAAGAACTGTCGCGGCTGTTCCCGCCATACTGTAATCCAGCTTCTGGAACGCCAGTTTATATATGTAGATACTTAATGTCTCGGTAGCGTTGACCGGACCGCCTCCTGTCAGCATCCAGATTACGTTAAAGGACTGCAAAGTCCAGATAAAGTCCAGCATCGCGATACTGATTAAGATTGGCTTTAACTGGGGAATCGTAATGTGGAGAAAGCTCTTGGTCATGGTCGCGCCGTCAATAGCCGCACTCTCGTACAAATCACCCGAAATCCCCTGAAGCCCTGCAAGGATACTAATCATATAAAACGGATAACCGCACCATATATTAATGAAGCAAATAACTGCAAGGGCAAGGTCCTTGTTACTCAGCCATTCGGAATTTCTCGACACATTGGGAAGGAATTCCAACAGATAATTAATGATACCAGACGGCTGCAGCATGAGCTTCCACAAAATCGCTACGACAGACGCCGTAAATACCCATGGCAAAATATACACAACACGGGCAATCGTCTTAGTCCTGGTGGTAAAATACTTTGAATTCAACAGCATCGCAAATATCATTCCAATCACAAGATGGGCAACCACGCTGACCACCACGAAAATAACTGTGTTGGATGTTGCATTCCAGAATGCACTGTCTGCAAATAATTCTTTATAATTCCCCATCCCTACAAATGACGGAGTCTTTGAAACGACAGCCTTATCTAAAAATGAATATCTGATCACCATACAGATCGGCACTACTAAAAATACGATCATCAAAGCCAAAGTCGGGAGCAGATATCTGTATGGAGCTGTCTTTTTTCCAAATATTTTCAAAATCAATCCCTCCTACTCCAAGGAAATCTAATGATAAAAGAGAGAGTCAGCAATCCGACTCCCCCTTCTGAAATAAATCTATTTACCAGCTTCGTCAAGATAACCCTGCCAATTTTTCAACATTGCGTCACATTCCAGATCGCCTTCCAGATATAATACCAGATCATTCGTCATGGAGGTCATAACATCAGAAGCGTTAGGCAGACCAATGTACTCATTGATTACATAACCCTCTTTGTACAGCTCATAGAATGACTGGAACTGCTCTGGCGCGTCGCTGTAATCCGGCTCTGCAACCGTACTGTTCGGGAACGCGGACATAGTAGCTGCCAATCCTGCCGCAACAGAACCGTCTTTCCCGTCAAGACCGCCAAGAAGGTAATTCACGAATTTCGCTGCTTCTTCCTTATTCTCGCTGGCTTCTGAGATACCAACCGCCCAGCTTGCGTAGCAGATACCCTTCTCGCCTGTAAATCCATCCCTGGACGGAACGGTAACCGCCTCGAAATTAACGTCTGTAAACTGGCTCATGGTAGCTGCGGATGCAAGAGTAAACGCACAGTTTCCAGCCGCAAAGTTACTCGTCATCTCTGACTCCTCCAGTGTGCTCATACCTGGATATAAAGAACCGTCGTCATACATCTGCTTGAATAACTCTGCTAATTCTGCAAGATCCTCATTGCCTTCTGTCTTATATTCGCCATTGTCGTCTTTTAACTTGATTCCTGAAGCCCATCCGGTTCCGCCGAATACGTTCTGGATACCATTGGCATTGGTTGTACCAAGGTTCAGCGCGAAGGCAGAATGTCCTGCTTCTGTAATCTTCTTACATGCGTCCGTCAATTCCGTCCAGTTAGTCGGAATCTCAGCAACACCGGCTTCCTCAAGGATGTCCATATTGACATACATAGGATATGCAAAGTTGTTGACCGGAATGACATACTTCGTTCCGTCTACTTCCCACACATCGCTTGCAAGGCTGGAATCGAAACCTGCCGCTTCAACATCTGCAAGGATTCCCATGTCAACAAACTCAGAAAGCCAAGCGCCGTCAACACTGATGATATCCGCAATCGTGTTGTTGGTCGCGCCTGCCGTGATTGCTGTCTTGGTGTCTGCCCATGGCGCTGTAAGAAGCTCTACCTTAACGCCTGTCTCTTTCTCATAGTTCTCGACAATCTCGTCTAAGTACCCTTCCGGCAGCTCTGCGCCCCACCACTGCTGGAACTTCAAGGTTACGCCGTCGCTGCTGCTCTCGCTCTTGGAATCATTACCGCTGTCGGAATCACTTCCAGAGTCCCCGCTGCCACCATTGCCGCCGCATGCCGCCAGTGACAACACCATCGTACCCACCATAGCCGCGGAAAATGTCTTCTTCGCTACTGTTCTGAATTTCATAATTCTTCCTCCTTAAATAAAATTTTTTTTCTGCATTTTGTAATACACGAAATATATTTCTTGAAATAGCATCATTTTTGTTCACTCTGACAAGTATATTTTATTTATTCCGTGTTTACTTATGCTATTTGTATATAACTATTATAAAATAAAATTTCATATTGTCAATACTTTTTTTGAAAATAGCAACATAAAAAATATATATTTCTTGGAAGAACTTTCCTGAAACAAAAAAACAGCCGCACCTGCATAAACACACAGGTGCGGCTGCACTTTTTCTATATCTGATTCAATCAGCGAAAATGACTAAACCAATTTCATCGGATTAATCTTAACGCCAGGCCCCATTGTGGAAGTAAGAGTCACACTCCTTAAGAACTGTCCCTTTACCGCCGCTGGTCTTGCCTTGATGATTGCGTCAATAAGCGTCTGGAAGTTGTCCGTAATCTGTTCCTCGGTAAAGGATGCTTTACCTAACGGCACATGGATAATGTTTGTCTTATCAAGTCTGTACTCAATCTTACCGGCTTTGATATCCTGGATTGCCTTCGTTACGTCCATTGTAACAGTACCAGCCTTCGGGTTCGGCATCAATCCCTTTGGTCCAAGGATACGTCCAAGACGTCCAACGATACCCATCATATCCGGTGTGGCAACTACTACGTCGAACTCAAACCAGTTCTCATTCTGAATCTTCGGAATCAGCTCGTCGCCTCCAACATAATCCGCGCCCGCTGCCTTTGCCTCCTCAGCTTTGGCATCCTTCGCAAATACCAGGATACGAACCTTCTTACCTGTTCCGTGGGGAAGTACAACCGCGCCACGAATCTGCTGGTCAGCATGACGTCCATCACATCCGGTTCTGATATGAGCCTCGATTGTCTCATCGAATTTTGCTACTGCAGTCTTTTTAACCAATGTTACTGCGTCTGCAACGTCGTAGAGTGTTCCTCTGTCAATCGCTTTTGCAGCTTCAACATATTTCTTTCCTCTTTTCATCTAAATAACCTCCTTGTGGTAATGTCGGGATAACCCTCCCACTTACTCGTTTACATTTATCAAAAGAATACCGAAGTTACGCTCTACGCTTCTTCTACCTTAACACCCATACTGCGGCAGGTACCCGCTACCATGCTCATAGCCGCCTCGACTGTTGCCGCATTCAGATCCGGCATCTTCGTCTCCGCAATCTCTCTAAGCTGAGCCTGTGTAATCGTTGCAACCTTCGTCTTATTCGGAACGCCTGAACCAGACTTAATGTTACATGCCTTCTTAATCAGAACTGCTGCCGGCGGTGTCTTTGTGATAAAACTGAAACTTCTGTCACTGTAAACGGTGATAACTACGGGAATGATCAGATCTCCCTGATCTGCCGTTCTTGCGTTAAACTGCTTTGTAAACTCAACGATATTCACACCATGCTGACCAAGAGCCGGTCCAACCGGTGGCGCCGGAGTTGCCTTTCCGGCAGGAATCTGCAACTTAATGTAACCTTCTACTTTTTTTGCCATCTCAATTACCTCCTTGTGGTGATGTCGGGAAACGAATCCCTCCCACTGTTTTTGATTTACAACTTTTTAACTTCTGCGAAACTAATCTCAACCGGTGTCTCACGGCCGAACAGTTCAACATTGATCGTAAGACTCTGCTTTGGCACATTCATAGCCTGAATGACTCCGACGGTATCAGCCCATGCGCCGGCAATCACTCGAACCGTATCACCCTGTGCAAAATCAACCAGGATATTCTCCTGCTGAATTCCAAGGGGCGCCATCTCTGCGTCCGTCAGCGGAATCGGCTTGGAGCCTGGCCCCACAAAGCCTGTGACGCCTCTGGTATTGCGCACTACATACCATGTGTCATCATTCATGATCATATGGATCAGTACATAACCGGGAAACATCTTCTTCTGCGCCGCCTTCTGGACACCGTTCTTAAGCTCAACGACATCCTGCATCGGAACCCGTACCTCCAGGATCTGCTCCTCCAGATGCCTGTTCTCAATCGTCTTATCAATATTGGCTTTCACTTTGTTCTCATACCCGGAATAGGTATGCACTACGTACCATTTTGCCTCTGACATAAACTCACCTTTCTTGCCTGCAGATTATCAGTCTATCTTACCAATAAATCTACTCCGTACTGGGCGATAAAGTCAACGATTGCAATGATCGCTCCCAATATTACGGATACGGAAACAACTGCTGTCGTCTGTTTTGCTACTGTCATCTTGTCTGGCCAAATGATTTTCTTAAATTCTCTGTTAAGACCCTTGAACCAGCTTTTCTTCTGCGTCTTTTCGCTCATGACAACCACTCCTTTACGGCGACTACTTTGTTTCCTTATGCAATGTGTGTGATTTGCAGAACTTGCAATACTTCTTCGTCTCCATACGCTCAGGATGTGCTTTCTTATCCTTCGTCATGTTGTAGTTACGCTGCTTGCATTCTGTACATTCCAATGTGATTCTTGTACGCACAACTTCCACCTCGCTTTACGTTTTTGCATTGACGTGTTACCTGGTAGCTTGCGAGGCTACCCAAATATTTAGGCATAAAAAAAAGACCTACTTCCATTCGCTAGGATAGCTTACCATAAATAGCAGAAAAATGCAAGTCCTTATCAGCAATTTTTGTATCCAAATATAGCGCTTCGCCAATTCTTGGCATATTCTACTGTACACAACATTTTTTCTTTAGTATAATATATTAAGAAATGAAATCTGTCTGCAAATCTCTGAGGTATATCCGCAGGATTGCATCAAGAATGAAAGTTGAGGTATATTTGATATGATTTATAATAATGTATTAGAAGCCATGGGACATACTCCTGTCATACAGCTAAACCGTATGGTCCCGCCAGACTCTGCAAGGATACTGGTGAAGTTCGAGGGCTTAAACGTGGGCGGCTCAATTAAGACAAGAACCGCATACAGCATGGTCCGCCAGGCTGAGGAGGACGGCATTTTAAAGAAAGACTCCATTATCGTAGAGCCCACCAGCGGCAACCAGGGAATCGGGCTTGCCCTCGTAGGGGCTGTGAAGGGATACGAGACGGTTATCATCATGCCCGATTCCGTCAGCCAGGAGAGGCGTTTTCTCGTAGAGCATTACGGCGCGAAAGTTATCCTGGTGCATGACGCAGGAAATATAGGCGACTGTATCAATGAATGTGTCAAGACCGCCAATCGAATGGCGGCTGAGAATCCAAAGGTATTTGTACCGCAGCAGTTTGAGAATGAGGCGAACCCAACGGCACACCGCCGCCAGACAGGGCTTGAGATTTTAGAACAGGTTGAAGGCCCTATTGACGGCTTCTGCTCAGGAATCGGAACCGGAGGAACCATCACAGGTATTGGTGAAATCTTAAAAGAGAAAAATCCTAATATTACGATTTGGGCGGTAGAACCTGAAAACGCAGCGATTCTTGCAGGCGGCAGCGTGGGAACTCATATCCAGATGGGAATCGGCGACGGGGTTATTCCAAAGGTATTGAATCAACACATTTACGAGGATATCACAATCATAACTGACGAGGAAGCCCTTAATACCGCCAAAGACCTTGCAAGGCTGGAGGGGCTGATGTGCGGAATTTCCAGCGGGACGAATGTGGCCGCGGCTCTGAAGCTGGCGGAGAAGCTTGGCAAAGGAAAGACTGTCGTGACCCTTCTTCCGGATACAGCGGAGAGGTATTTTTCAACGCCATTGTTCGGGTAAAATTTGAATTATAAAAGCTGCCCTTGTTTCGGCTCGTAAGAGCAAAAGCAAGGGCAGACAGCTTCTATATCCCCATATCTATTACGCGTCCAACAGCTTCTCAATACTCACTAGCTTCACGCTGAGAACGAATATCTTAGACGCAATCTCTAATTCCTCCACAGTCGGGAAGGACGGCGCAATCCTGATATTACAGTCCTTCGGGTCTTTTCCATAAGGATAGGTCGCCCCCGCGTCCGTCATCACAAGCCCTGCCTCTTTTGCCTTGGCAACAATGGCTTTCGCACACCCCTCCATAGAATCAAAGGAGATAAAATATCCGCCAAGCGGCTTCGTCCATGTCCCTATCCCAAGGCCGCCAAGCTCTTTCGTCAAGACCTCGTCCACCTTCTCGAACTTTGGCCTAAGAATGGCCGCGTGCTTTCTCATATGCTCGTAAACTCCAAGCATATCCTTGAAATACCTCACATGGCGAAGCTGATTCAGCTTATCATGGCCAATAGTCTGATACTTCATATATTTTCTTGCATCCTCCAGGTTTCCCCTTGACGCTGCCAACGCCGCAATCCCAGAACCAGGGAAGGATACCTTTGACGTAGAAATAAACTTAATCACAATGTCCGGATTCCCGACTTTGATACATTCATTCAACAATTCCAGCACAACCACCCTCTTGTCGTCATAAAGGTGATGAATGGAGTACGCATTATCCCAGAAAATACGGAAATCCTTGGCCGCCGGCTTTAATCTCGCAAACCGTCTGACCGTCTCGTCAGAATAGGAAATTCCTGTTGGATTGGAGTATTTCGGTACACACCAGATTCCCTTGATTAACGGCTCTTTCGCTACCAACTCCTCTACCATATCCATATCCGGCCCAGTTTCAAGAAGTGGAACGTTAATCATCTCAATTCCAAAAAATTCCGTAATAGCAAAATGGCGGTCATACCCTGGCACCGGACATAAGAACTTCACATGATCAAGCTTTCCCCACGGCGTACTGCCCATAAAACCATGAGTCATGGCGCGCGACACCGTATCAAACATCACATTCAGGCTGGAATTCCCATATATAATAACACTGCGCTCTGGAACCTCTGACAAATCCGCCAACAGCTTCCTCGCATCACTGATTCCGTCAAGGACACCATAATTCCGGCAGTCTACTCCGTCAGAACTAACCAAATCTGATTCGCTGGTCAAAACATCCATCATACCAATTCCAAGGTCTAACTGCGCTTTTGATGGCTTACCACGGGACATATCCAGATGCAGCCCCTTTTTCTTAATCTCCTCGAACTGCTTTTCAAGGTCACTTTTCAGGTTCTTTAACTTCTCTTTGCTCAACTTGCTGTATGGTGCCATATCGAAACTCCCTTCTTTTCTCATTGACGGCTCATGCCCTTCATTTTCCCACTCAAAAGGGGCATATATTACAAAATGCCCCTTTTTTTCTGTAACCACTATATGCTATTCTACGGACTATCCGCGGAAATGTCAAGATGTTTTTGCATTTTTATCTCGTTTTTCTTTCATTTTTATTCTATTTCAAACGAAGCTTTACTATACAGATATTCTAAAATGCAAGTTACAATCACAGGACTTGCAAAATTTTTATCTATCACTTTCAATTGGCTCTTAACCTCCTACTCCAACAGTTCAAACCGCAGAAAAACCGGATTATGGTCGCTATATCCAAAATCCGTATCAATATTTTCTGCCGTTGCCTTCACATTATCAGACACCAGAAACCCATCCACCACAGTTGTATAATTCACACCTTTCGTATACGGAATATCTGCACCACGGCAGGTCGGCACGTCAAGCTCATTTACCGCCTGTTGAATGGCAATACCCTGTGCCATCTCCTCCTGGGTCAGAACAGATACCCAGGCAGGAAACTTCTGCTTGGCCGGAAAACCCTCTGCCACCGCTTCCCCCAAAGCATGGTTAAAGTCTCCGCCGACAATCACATAATTCCCCGCCTGATACTCCTCCTCCATCACAGAATTCAACATCTCTAACTGCTGCGCACGAATCCGCCCGCCCTCATCATAAGCAGACATATGGCTGTTAATCAACACCAGTTCTTTCCCGCCTTCTACCGGCAGACGCATCACGGCAAAACACCTGTCCAAATCAGTAAATTTCGTGACAAAACTATTATCCACCGGATAACTCCTGCGCTCTGCCTCTGCAATCTTATAGCGGCTGAAATTTAAAAGACCAGCCTCCACAGCCCCATGGGGGTCTGAAAAAGGATAGAATAAGTATGCTGAGTGGAAATTATTTGCAAATAGGTTCCCATAATCAGAAAACCTTTTAATCAACTCCTCCTTCTGGTTGATATGGTAACTCCGGTCAGCGTCAACATCCACTTCCTGGAGAAGCATAAAATCCGCGCCAAGCTTCTCAAGCTCTCCTGCCGCCCCTTCTGTATTCGCCTTCACTGAAGCCTTGCTAACCGCCTTGCCGTATTTTCCCGCCGTCTTGGTTCCGTCCTCCATCTCTCCTGTATCCATAAAGAAGCTATAATCTGGCCCGTATGCGCCAAAGCCAATATTATAAGTCACAGCGGTATACATTTCCCCTAACTTTAAAGTCTCCTTCTGGTTATTCTTTGCCTCTAATGCCGCATGATCCTCAATCCGATAGTAATTCGCCTGCATATAAATTACATATCCCGCTACGCAAACCACACAGAGCAGAAGTATACCAAGTATAATCTTTAAAATATTAGCTTTTGCCCGCCCTTCTTTCATTCTATTTGAACCTCCGTTCTTCAATCTGACAAATATAGTATACTGAAAATACGCGCAAATAGCAACTTGAGACCCCCCAATAAACCTACGTACAGATTAAATAATAAAATTAACCACTCCATATATTAAATGGCAGATTGAAAAAACAGAAATTAGGATTACTGCTATCATGTTTTTTCTGTCAATAGCAAAAAACATAAAAGCCAAACATGGGAATAACGTCAAACCCAATATGACAGCTACATTCACTATACCGGCATAATAGGCTATCCAACTTGCAAAATATAACAGACAGCAAATTAAGACAGCGGCTATCAAAGGTGTAATACGAATTGCGTCCTTCTTTTCATTGGCAATAACACAAAGCGCAGCAACCATCAGCACTTGGCTGACCGAGGCTATCGCATCAACACCGCCTGTAACCGTGTCTGCTCTCAAAATGTCATTGGGAGCCGGTACAGCAAACCAAATAAAATTAGGCATCATAATAGCTAAAAATAATAGCAGCCCCCAAATCTCAAATCTTAGCTTATAACCTTTCATATCCTTCCCCGTATTCTGACAGCTCTCTTACCGGCGCCCGACAAGCCCCATCCTCACACAGATAGTACAGCACGCCTTCCTCCGGCAGAGGATACTCTGACGTAAACGGCGCACATTCCATCAGAGCATCTGCATTCCCCTTAGTCTTGACCAAAATCTCTATGCCATACACAAGCAAATTCACAAGCTGCTGCCTTAGTTCCTCTGATACCTCTCCATTTACAGTACACACCAACTCCCGATGCGGGTAGACTGCCTCGGCCATCGCCAAAAGAGCAAAACCGTAACCCGCAGGATATTCCTGGATTTGCCACGTACAATACTGCATCTGCCTTCGGGCAGCTCGCTGCCAGCTCACTTCCCCTGTCAGCGCCGCCAGCCTCTGAAGCACCATAAAAGCCACAGAATTGCCGGAGGGAATCGCCCCGTCATACATTTCCTTGGGGCGGGCGATTAATTGTACCGCGTCTATGGCATTCATAAAAAATCCGCCATCCTCTTGGTCTTCAAAAAACTGAAGCATCTGTTTTGCCCTGTGAATTGCATTTGACAGATATTCCACACAAAAATCAACTCGGTATAATTCCAGTAATGCAAGAGCGTATACCGCATAATCCTCCAACATTCCCGGATGCGCAGCCTCCCCGTCGCGAAAACGCAGGTAAAGCCTTCCATCCTTCCCATTCATCCGTTCTTCAATGAATTCCTGCGCTTTTTTCGCAGCTCTCAGGTATCTCTCCTCCTTAAGAGCAACGCCTGCTCTCGCAAGCGCAAGGATGGTCCAGGCGTTCCATGAAAGCAGAATCTTATCATCTTTATGAAGACTTGTCCGGCTGATCCGATACTGATATAATCTGTCAAGGCTGTTCTCTGCTGCCGCCTGTTCTTCTCTTGCCTTATTGCTATTTGCGGTTTCTTTGAACACATCCTCTGCCTGCTCATTGCAAAGTCTGTTAGGAATACTCTTGCCTTCAAAATTCCCCTCTTTTGTAATCCCATACTGACGGCAAAATTCTTTTCCGTCTGCCTCTCCCAACACAGAGATTACTTCTTCTGGGGCAAATACATAATATTTCCCCTCCACGCCCTCGCTGTCCGCGTCCTGCCCGCAGTAAAATCCGCCCTGCCAGTCCGTCAGCTCACGCAGGATATAGTCCGCCGTGTGTCGGGCCACCTCCCCATACTTCTCTTTTCCCGTAATCTGATACGCCTGTACATAAGCCAGAAGCAGCAACGCATTATCATACAACATTTTCTCAAAGTGGGGAACGAGCCACTGTTCGTCCGTAGAATAACGCGAAAAGCCTCCGCCGATATGATCATGAATTCCCCCGTCCGCCATTGCATTCAGGGTGATTTCCACCATGCGCAAGGCTTCCGGTTCCTTTTCTTCCTCCGCAAATCTCATTAAAAACAGAAGGTTATGGGGTGACGGAAACTTGGGCGCACCGCCAAAGCCTCCCCAAACAGGATCAAACTGCTTCACAAAAATATGGTATGCCTTATGAAATATGTCTTTTTCAGACAATTCCTCTTTATTCTCCTTGAGGGCGCTTTGATTGTTAATTAATGCCGTAATTTCTTCTCCATCCCTCATCAAGTCCTCCCGCCTGTCTTTCCACAGCAGGAGAACTTCTTTTAAGATATCCACAAGTCCAGGGCGCCCATAATACCGTTCTTTTGGGAAATATGTTCCTGCAAAAAAGGGCTTCTGCCCTGGCGTCATAATGATTGTAAGAGGCCAGCCTCCCTGTCCGGTAACCGCCTGGCAGACAGACATATAGACAGCGTCAATATCTGGCCGTTCCTCTCTATCAACCTTAATGCACACAAAGCCCTGCTTCAAAAGCTCTGCAACGGACGTATCCTCAAAGGATTCATGGGCCATCACATGGCACCAGTGGCAGGTAGAATAACCAATACTCAGGAAAATGGGCTTATCCTCCGTCTCAGCCTTTTTAAACGCCTCGTCGCACCAGGGATACCAGTCCACCGGATTGTCCTTATGCTGAAGCAGATATGGGGATTTTTCGTCTTTTAATCTATTTGACATTGCTTCTCCCTCCAATGTTAAAATATTGATTCTAAATACCCCTTAGTATCTCCCAAAAGGCATAAGCCTATGCTTTTCCCTTAAATGCTTTTTCTAAATAATCTCTTTACGAAATAAGTGTCTGTGCTTCTCAAAGAACTCATAAAAGTAGCGGATATGCTCTAGCTCATACCACTGAGCCTCCTCCATGCATTCACAATCCAGATTGTAGATTTTAGCCTGCAAGGTTCCAAGCATAAAGGGGGAGTGTGTTGCAATGATGAACTGGCATCCCAGAAACCGTGCCATCTTATTAATCTCCTCCGCCAGTTTTACCTGATTTTCAGGAGATAACGACACCTCCGGCTCATCCAAAAGATATAACTGATCAGGCATAAATGCATCCATAAGAAGCTGCATGGCCGTCTCTCCATTGGAGTATTTTTCCTGAGCAAACTGCATAATTTCCTTTCTGGAATAAAAGCTGTTCTCATGACTGACAAAGGACTTCTCTGCCGCCTCTTTGCTTATTCCCTTTTGTTTCATGAGTTCAAAAACATAGCCTCTTTCCAACGCCTCCTCCTGCTGTATCTTCTTAATCTCGAACAAGATATCCTCGCTTTTTATGTAAAGGCTGTCTTTTGGAATACTAACCCCTTTTCCTGACTCATCTTCACCCATATCAAAACTGCACTCACGGACAAATTTATCAATGTAGCCCTGACCATATACATAGGTTTCACATCCTTTGATACCTGCTTTTCGGGCGATGATATTGAGCAAAGTTGATTTCCCTGAGCCGTTATTGCCATAGATAATCGTGATTGGCGCAAATACGAACGGGTATATTTCTTTTGTTCTAAAAACATTATAGGGATAGATGTGAGGACTTCTCATTTTCTTTTTTGATATAGCAAATGTGCTTAAATATACCATTTTCTCCGCCTTTCGATTTCATTTTTACACACTTAAGAACGAAAATTAACTCTGCCAGCACAATTCCTCCAAAACGTCTATTAAGGTTTTTAGGATACTGTTTCAAATAATACTTTGCAGCTTTTCTTATAGCAGGCAATCCCAAACTTATGAATCACCTGCGCCCCCTCCCGTCGCAAAGCCTGCGCATATCCTTCATCATTAATTTGCTTCATCGCCTTCTTGCATACAGACTCGAACGCGCCATTTTCCGCATATTTCACTTCCATAATGCATCCAATCTTTTCCGCGGGCATCCTAATCATAATATCTGTATATCCAGTACCGGATTCCGTATTGGATTTCACAATCCAGTTTTCTTCTGCTCTCATCAGACCTAACAACATTCCATGGTAAAAATTTTCTTTCATCTCTTTCCGGATAAAAGTATCCCGAATACTAATGGAATCGTCCATAAAACTGTTAAATAACAGTTGGAATGTCTCTCCATCCCCTTCTTTAACCGCCTCACAAAATTTCTTCCACCGTTCTGTATTGCTTACTGTTCTTCTTTCAAACCAAGACAGGATTCTCTCCTCGTAGATTCCACGGATTTCTCTATTGGGAATTACAAGCCTATGAATCTTGCCGTCCGGCTTTGCCGCATCTGTCAAGTAACCAGTTGCAAAAAGAATACTCCATAAATATGTCTGTCTTTTCTGAGGTTCTTTATTTTCAAAATCAGAGTATGTCAAGCCAGAAATCAATGATTTCTCCACATACTCTCCGGATATCAATGCCTCGATTTCTGCTCTTGTAGCCTCATTAGAATGTTCCAGAATATCTTTCACAATACTGTTGCTGCTGCTATTCTCCCAATGAGCTTCCATCCTCGCTCTCCTTGATTCACAGAATTTATCGCATTGATTTAACACATCCCAAGGGCAGTAAATGTGAGCTTCACCAAACCGGTATCCATCATACCACTCCTTAAACAATTCAAACTTATCTCCCAAGTCATAGTAATCCAACAAATCTTTTACTTCCTGATCCGTAAATCCAAAATATTCTGCAAACCGAACATCCGAAACCGTCCGTACCTTGAAATTATTAAGCCCCGTAAAAATACTTTCCTTCGCAATCTGAAGACATCCCGTAATTACTGCAAACTCAAGATTCTCATTGGTCTTAAGCACCTGGCTTAAGATAGAGCGAATAAGATCTACCATCTGGGGATAATATCCATTTTGGTAAGCCTTATCTAGCGGCACATCATACTCGTCAATCAGGACAATCACCGACGTTCCATAGTGCTTGCGCAAAAGTCTTGTCAATAGCTTCAGACTATTGTGAAGCTCTGACGGCTTTTCTAACCTATTTTCTGCCAATCGTTCAAACTTTACCTTGTCATACTGCATTATACTCCCGCTTCCCACAAGGAAATCCAGTCTTGCCGCTTCTTCACTGACAACAGTGCACAGCATTTCATACGCAGCCTGAAAATCTTCTCCTGCAACGTCTTTCAAACTTATGGAGATGACAGGATATTTCCCCATATACTGTTCACACAATTCTTTTTCCTCTGTAATCTTCAGCCCCTCGAACAATGCTGCATCTGCGCCAAACTCAAAAAATGTTTTCAGCATATCAATATTTAAACTCTTACCAAAACGCCTGGGGCGTGTAAAAAGATTTACACTGCCTCTAGTTTTTAGAAGCTCGCTGATGAAGCTCGTCTTGTCAACATAGTAGAACCCTTTTGTTCTAATATTACGGAAAAATTCTTCCCCTATTGGAAGCTTCTTCTTCTCAATCATAATTTTACACCCATTTCACAGCCTTTCTTTCCTTATCTTTTAAGTGTAATAAAAACGTCTATTAAGGTTTTTAATTATGTGTCTTAACCAGCGAAATCACACCTGCAATGATTAAAAGCGGTACAGCAAGATAAACCAAACCTGCCACTACAAGTACAATCAGGGCCAGGGGCATAAATATAACCGTAACCAATATTCTGGCAAGCCCCCATGAAGCTCGGATTGCAAATATAAGCAGTTTTCCAAATACGATTAATGTTAATATTGTAAATAATATTGTGAACATAGCAGACCTCCCTGAATTTTATTCGCCTGAAACCATATATCTTCTCCTATAATATTCCATCGTCCGATACTCCAGAATATCCTTCATATGATATTTGAACGCGGCATTTTCAATACATATTCTCAAATCTTCACGGATAGCAATGGCATATCCGTCTTTATCAATAAAGAAGCCCTTTCCCGAAGATTTCAAAAATCGAATCGGCATGGATTTTGCCTTAGCAAGATGCTGCTTATCCGTCATCTTTTTATAATCTTCATAGGAAATATCCGCCGCAAAATCTTTCCAGTTCGTTCCTGTATGAAAAAACTTCTTCCAACTTTCCAACACTTCATTGAACATATCCACAGAATTCATTTTAACTTATATCTCCTTACTTTACTTATATACTTTTTATATTTCCGTAAATCACTACTACAAAACGGTCTCCCATGCCCAGGATATATAAATTGGGGCTTTTCAGCAAGCAATATATCCCATGAATTTTGAAAGTCCCTCTTATTTTCCAACCATATAGTAATCCTTCTTAAACTAGGAACTCCATTCATTGCAGCATCACCGCAGAAAATAATCCTGCCAATTTTAAGAGATATAGAATCCTCTGTATGTCCTGGCGTAAATAATACTTTCCCTCGCAGCTCGCTCTCTATCATATGAATATTTTGCGGCGATATTTCTATAAATCTGTCAATATACTGTCTTTCAACCGCAGGAAATAAATGCCTTCCCTTTCCAATCAGTCCCATAGACCTGCAAAAACCTAATGCCATTAAACTACTACATCCACCAACAAATGAATTCTGTCCTTTTAGAAGCGTAGGCATAGACTTATCACTTATAATCACTTTTAAATCAGAACACTTCGACAATAATTCATTCAAAAATCCAGCGTGGTCATCATGTGCATGAGTCAGAAAAACATATTTGATTTCCGATAACGCGATACCATGCTTCTTTAACCTTTTCTCTACACCTCGCAGGCCATGCTCATATCCTGTATCAACCATAACATAGCCTGACGAAGTATAATACACATAAGTATTCATCACTCTGTTTCCTACATTATATATTTTCATAATTCACCTTAATTCTAATGATAAACCTCTGACAATACCATCATATACCGTACCCCATGTAAGAACAGTACCAAACATATCTAAAATTCATACTTTTTCCCATGAGAAAATAATACCCCATCTATCAGCTCAATACACAAAATTATTGTATTTTTATCCTCAAAATCATTATGTCCATTATCAATCCATTCTGAAAAGGCTATTTTCAATTTATCCGCAATCCCATGATTTTCTTCTTTGCAAAAATAGCCCAAACTTACAGCCCTTCCGTGTAGGCATTTACATTTCGCACATATGGAACGCCATTTTCTATTGTTGCCAACGCAATAACAGAATCCTTTCCAAAGCGCTCAATCATTATTTCATTAACTTCCTGAATTAATTTTTCATTAGAATATTCTCCATCTGTATTTCTTTTATACTATATTGGTGATTGTATTACGGCCAATAACTTTAAGTCAATGATTATCGAGGAAAATCTCGAAATAATTCCTACATAGTACCATATCATTACGTTCAAACAGTATTTCACAGCAAGCACAAATATGAATCTGTTAAACACACCGTTACGAGTTTACAAGAAGCCGAGCAAAGAGGCGACACCGATACAATGGCACGGGCAATGGAATATGTGGATGAATGTTCAGGCAAAGCGGAAGAATATATAGAGAAGACCGTTATTTTTAATAAATCTTAAAACAATTAACAAATTGACATTTTTATGCATACCCTCTATAATATATTTATTACATGCGTAAGATTTGGAGGGAACACTCATGGCTGATTTACCACAGATTTCCGAAGCTGAATACGAAGTTATGAAGGTAATATGGAAATATGCACCAATCAATACCAATGAAATCACGGAAAAACTATTAAAAACCACCGCTTGGAGCCCAAAGACTATACAAACCCTAATCAAACGTCTGGTCACCAAGGGCGCCCTTTCCTATGAGAAACAGGGGCGGATATTCGTCTATACTCCTCTTGTACTGCAAAATGAATATATCGGTCAGGAAAGCCGTTCTTTTCTTAAACGTTTTTACGGCGGTAATATCACCGCCATGCTGTCTGCATATATAGAAAGCGACGGCCTGACTGATACAGAGCTTGAGCAGCTTCGTTCCCTTCTTTCTAAAGGAAACGGAAAATAAACATACAAAAGGAGTTACAAATTATGGCTGATTTTATGCTTCGCTTTCTCATATGCAACCTATTCATCAGCATTATAGTCGGAGTCCTATTGACTTCCAAATATCTATTAAGAAACATTCTGTCAAGCCGGATGCAGTATCACCTGTGGTTTTTACTGCTCGGTCTGCTCACAGTCCCTTTTATACCGTTTCAACCGGCAGCGTTTTCCCGACTACTCACTCGTATTGTATCGCATACCCTTGCCTTGCCTGATACCGGAAGTATCCTCAATCAAGAAGTGATCGCCTCTGCGCAAAATGTGAATTGGCTGAATGATTTTACTATTTCCGTAAGCAGAAGAACCTCTCCCATTACCGGAAATATTTTACTGGGAATATGGCTTGCAGGCATCCTTTTCATGATTTTACTAACAGTAAAATCTGCGCGCTGTCTGCGAAGCATAAAAAAATCTGCACTTCCTCTCCAAAACCAGGAAATCCTCAGACTATACAATGACTGCCTAAATGAGCTTCATATAACAAAAAAGATCCCAATATATAGTACCGCATTTTTGAAATCTCCCGTCATATCAGGTTTTCTAAGACCTCGCATCTACCTGCCCCTTCACTTAATCTCAGATTGCAGTAAGCCGGATACGGAATCTGCCTGCAAAGCAGCCTGTCATTCATGCCTGCGCGAGACAGACCGACTTCGCCCTATCAGATACATGCTCTTTCACGAATTGCAGCACTACAAGCATAAGGACCCATTTATAAGTTATGTGATGACCATTGCCGGGGCCGTCTACTGGTTCAATCCTATGCTCTGGCTTGCTCTGAGAGAAATGCGAAATGACAGAGAAGTTGCCTGCGATACGTCCGTATTAAAACTGCTTACACCGGACTCCTACACAGATTATGGAAATACTTTAATTCATTTTGCCCAAAAGCTGTCCCACCCTGGCTTTCCCTTTGCCGCCGGATTAAGTGGAAGCATGACACAGATGAAACGTCGAATCCTCAATATCGCTCTCTACGAGAAACCAAATCGAAGAAAACAACTGGCCGGTATGGCTTCTTTCCTGATGATAACAGTTCTTCTCCTGGGATTTACTCCCCTGTTATCTGCCAATGCAACAGAAGCCGACTCTGTGAAATGGGCTGCCACTCAAAAAAATATTTCCGACATAGACTTATCTTCCCATTTTAAAGAATATAAGGGAAGCTTCGTCCTATATGATATGGACAAGGATGCATGGAGTATCTATAACATGGAGCATGCCTCCCTACGGGTCTCCCCAAACTCAACCTACAAAATCTATGACGCCCTGTTCGGACTGGAGGCCGGCGTCATCACACCAGAGGATTCTTTTATGGAATGGAGTGGGGAGCATTATTCATTTCAAGAGTGGAACACTGACCAAACCCTTCCCTCTGCCATGCAGTCCTCTGTAAATTGGTATTTTCAGAAAATAGACGAACAGCTTGGCGCATCTGCCATTGACCATTATATCCACAAAATTGGATATGGGAATGAAAACATTGATGACAGCCTTTCCTCCTACTGGATGGAGTCTTCTTTGAAGATTTCAACCATCGAGCAGGTAGAGCTTCTGCAAAAATTTTATGAAAACAGCCTTGGCTTTAACACCGAGAATATTGATGCAGTAAAGGACTCTATTCTACTGTATTCATCTGGCTCCAAAAGCCTCTATGGAAAAACCGGTACGGGATGTATAAACGGCAGGAATATAAACGGGTGGTTTGTGGGATATGTGGAATCCTCTGACAACACCTGGTTCTTTGCAGTAAATATTGCCGCCGTCGATGACGCGTCAGGCAGCAACGCGGCAAAAATAGCAATGGCTATTCTATCTGAAATGAATATTTTTTGAATTTCATCAGAACAACACTTCACCTAAATATTTATCATGTGGAACAACTAAACACCTTTCGATAGACTTCCAATAGCTGTCGTAAAGGTGTTTTTGTGCCATTCCATAGCTTTCTTTCGTATCAAACTCCCAATAAAGCATGTACTTGACACTTTTTACTATACGGGTAAGTTTAAGAGGAGGAAGCCCTTCTTTAATTTGAGCCATATCTATGTGATACCCGCGTTTTATCAGCCGAAGCGAAACAAGTCCCTCCTGCTTTTCTAAAAATTCTTTAGCCTCAAACATTAATGTTTCAAATTCTTCTACTTTTTGCGGCTTGACTTGATAAATACATATTTCTGTAAATGACATATTGAACTCCTTCTTCAATTTGTTTAAGTAATCTAAATGGTTTTATTATTATATCAATCGGTGATTGTGGTGTAAAGTCTTTAAAACCGATAATATTTTCATTGGGGAAAAATAATGAAATTATGGCTTAGGTGTGATATAATGCATAGCGCTAAGGAGAACGATAGTATAAAGGAGTGTACAGATATGACGATAAGAACGGCAACCATAAATGATTTGAAGGAAATCGCCGCCGTCGAGGCTGCCTGTTTTCCTGCTGCCGAAGCAGCGACAAAAGAAGAATTTTCTGAAAGAATTCAATATTACGGGAACCACTTTTGGCTGATGTTTGACGAAGAACATTTGATTGCCTTTGTTGATGGTTTTGTTACCGACACGCCTGACTTGACTGATGAAATGTACGAAAAAGCATGTATGCACGATGAACACGGCGACTGGCAGATGATATTTGGTGTGAATACGCTTCCCGGCTATCGGAATCGCGGCTTTGCCGGTCAGTTAATTCAGTGTGCAATCGAAACTGCGAAAGTACAGGGAAGAAAAGGAGTCGTGCTCACCTGCAAAGACAGATTAGTGCCGTATTATACGAAGTTTGGTTTTAAGAATGAAGGCATTTCTGATAAATCGACCCATGGAAATGTATCGTGGAATCAGATGCGATTGACTTTTTAAAAAGCTAAATATAAATGTGTCAGTACGCCAGTAGCGTTAAGCACTTTGACAAAGCTGTACTGAAAGTATGAGGAGAAAAATGCAGAATGGAAATCTATGTTAGAGCCATTTTTGAGTATATGAAAAATGAAAGGCTGATTGCATAACGATAGATTGAGTCATTGTTGTTTAAGGGAATGGCGTTATTTATTGGATAACATGGGATGGCTGTCTTGATATAGCAATTTTGATTTTGATTTGAATAAATTACGGAATGCGTTTACACATGATGAGATTGAATGTTCAAAAGCCTGTCAAAAGAAAAACAGTCGGAACTTATCGGGCGGAAAGCTGATTTTGCAAAAATGGCAGGGGTAAATCTGTAAATGTAGTCAAAAGAGTAAAGGCTACGGTAATGAACGGGCATATGCCAAATGGATTTTATTTTATCTGCAAATAATATTTTTCAAAAAATAGTACAGGTACTATTGACAAATTGGAATGGTACCTGTATTATATTGAATAAACAAAGATACAAGTACCAGTATAAAAATGAAAGGAGCATGATATGGATGATATGTATACAGCTATTTATGAAAAGCTCTCTACGCTGCAATGGCTCATGAAACGCCGACAGATGTTCAGTCAGGCACATTCAGGACCATTTGCCGATCCGACCAGAGGGCAGGGGAGAATCCTTGCCATGCTGAAAATCCAGCCGGAAATTAAGACAAGGGAGCTGGCGTATCTGTTGGGCATTCGGCAGCAATCGCTGAACGAGCTGTTAAATAAGCTGGAAAAAAGCGGTCATGTGGAACGTAAACCCTCTGAAAAGGACAAACGGGTCATGGTTGTCCATCTGACAGAAAAAGGAAAAAAGATTCAGCAGCCTGAAACAGATTATCAGGAAATTCTCGACTGCCTGTCACTGGAGGAATTGCAGCAGTTTGGGGAATATTTAGACAGGATTATTGCAGCGTTTGGAATACAGGAGGTTGATGGCAGAGAGGAGGAGCATATAACAGACTGGATGGAGCAGGCAAGGGGGCATATGGGCGAGGAACAGTTTGAACAGTTGATGTCTATGCGGGATCGGGCGTTCGGCTCTTTTGGGAGAGGAAGAAGCCCGGCAGGCATACCGGGAGTGGAACGCTTTTCACCGGATTATGACGGTTTCATTCCGGACAGAGGCGAATTTGGCGGCAGACCAGACAAATAAATAACTTAGAGGCACTATAAATCTATAGCGATAAGTCCTATGGGAATCAATCCATAGGGCTTAATTTTTTGGATGAGGAGGAAAAGCAATGAATCCAATCATTGAAGTAGAACATTTTTCAAAGACATATGGAGATTTTAAGGCAGTAGATGATATTTCATTTACGGTAGATGAGGGAAGCATCTTTGCGTTTCTTGGACCCAATGGCGCAGGCAAGAGTACCACAATCAATACCTTATGTACGATTCTGGATAAAACGGAGGGAAGTATCCGAATCAATGGGCATGATGTTTCCAAAGAAAAGGGGGCAGTCAGAAAGGATATCGGCATTGTATTTCAAGATTCCACACTGGATGCAAAAATGACGGTGGAGGAAAATTTGAAATATCATTGCAGTTTTTATAAGGTTCCGAAAAATGAGGTTACAGAGCGAATTGATTTTGCCCTTGACTTAGTAGAGCTTACAGATTGGAAAAAGGCAGTTGTCGGCAGTCTTTCCGGCGGAATGAAGCGCCGTGTGGAGATTGCGAGAGGTCTTGTGCATTTTCCAAAGGTTTTGTTTTTAGATGAACCGACAACCGGACTTGACCCGCAGACAAGGGCAAATGTATGGGAATATATCCAGAAAATGCAAAAGCAGAAAAACATGACGATTTTTTTGACCACGCATTATATGGATGAAGCCGAGGTATGCTCAAAGGTTGTGATTATGGATCATGGGAAGATTGTTGCCCACGATACGCCAGAGAACTTAAAACACCAGTATACCGGAACCGAGGTTGATGCAAGCTGTACGCATACGGAAACCCTGGAAAAGACATTAAAGGAGGAAAAGATTCCTTATAAGAAAGTAGAAAACAAGGTTGTTTTCCATACAAAGAAAGCATCTGATGCGCTTGCTGTTTTGGCAGAGTGTAAAGATACGATTCTTGATTTTGAGGCAAAAAACGGAACATTGAACGAGGTTTTCCTCGCAATCACAGGAAAGGAGATCAGACAGTCATGAATCCAGTTACAGCAATTATACAGAGGAATTTGTTAAATTACACCAGAAACAGGGGGAGGATGATTGGGAGCATCGTGATGTCTATGTTCATGTTGGTGATGTTTTCCTTTATGATGAAATCTTCCATGAACGGTTTTGGTGAACCAATGAATTATTTGATTGCAGGTGTCATTATTATGACTGTTTTTCAGACGGGTATCAATAATTCGTCAGATATTCTGTCGGATATTTCGGACGGATATATGAAAGAGGTTATGGTTGCGCCGATTGCACGTTCCCAGATTTCTATCGGAAATATCCTATCGGGGGCAGTCATTTCTACCATACAGGGGACTCTTACCATGATAATCAGCCTGCTCATTGGATTTAGAATCAATGTGCTTCAGGTTTTACTGTTGATTGTGGTAATGCTTGTTTCAGCGATGACCTTCAGCGCAGTCGGCTTGTTTTTAGCGACTGTGTCACGCAACTCTCCTTCGTTCCAGACAATCAGCTCCATGATTATGATGCCGCTAACGTTTGTTTCCGGCGCATATATACCGACTACGATGATGCCAGGTTTTCTTTTACCAGTCGTATATCTGAATCCACTTACCTATGTGACGTCTATTTTCCGGTATATTGCGCTCGGAGCATACAAAATGAGTTCTGCCGAACTTGTGCGGGAGGGAATGGCATTTGATATTCATGGCTTTGTCATAACGCCGATTATGGGGCTTATGATTACGGTTCTTATCGGAACGGTTTTCTTTGCATTGAGTGTTGGAAAGTTTAATCAGGCAGATTTTTCTACGGTAAAAGTGGCAAGGGCAATGCGGGGAGGCGGAACACCAGGATAAGTACAGAAAGGAAACATTTATGGAATTGCAATTTGAAGATATAGAAAAAAGCTATAAGGACAAGAAGGTTCTGAAAGGCATTTCTGTCACAATGGGAACGGGGGTTTATGGGCTTCTTGGACCTAATGGTGCAGGAAAGACGACGATGATCTGCATTATGGCGGATGTGCTGCGCCCGGACAAAGGACAGATTTTATACAATGGCAGGAATATCCACGACACAGGCGATGAATACAGGGCGAAAATAGGATATCTGCCGCAGGATGTCAGTTTTTATAATGACTTTACGGGCAGGGACTATCTGGAGTATTCTGCCGTATTAAAAGGTATGGAAAAAACATACGCAAAAAAGCGGATTGAAGAACTGGCGTACAGTGTGGGATTGCAGGAGGATTTAAAGCGGCATTGTTCCACTTATTCGGGAGGGATGCAGCGCAGGCTTGGCATTACGCAGGCTCTACTTGATAATCCAGAAATTTTGATTCTGGATGAACCGACTTCCGGTCTTGATCCATTTGAGCGTATCAAATTCCGGAATATCATATCCGCCTATTCAAAAGACCGTCTGGTACTGCTTTCCACGCATATAGTATCTGATGTGGAGCAGATTGCTTCGCAGATTATGATGATGGAATATGGTGTGATTCATCATATGCATAGTAATGGGGAATACATCAAAATGATGGCTGGTAAAGTCTGGCTTGTGGAAATGTCTGCGGAAGAACTTGTGGAGTACCAGAAGCAAGTGGTAATCAGTAATGTAGTGGCAAAGGATGGGCTTATGGAAGTACGGGTAATTGCAAAATCAAGACCTGCGGACAGTGCGGTGCAGGCTATACCGAATCTGGAAGATGCGTATCTGTATATTTTTAATTATTGCGGGCAATGAGCCAAGTGCCATACTTGTATGGGGATTTGGCGAATGCCGCAAAGGTCGGGAGGTAGCATGATGTCATTATTTCATTTTGAATTTAGAAAGTTGTTACTCAATAAAAAAACGGTAAGTCTGCTTGTTGGTCTGTTTATCTTTTATAGTTTAATGGGTTTTATAACTTCCATGTTCTTAATTGGAGATGGCGAGAGTTATCGTGTTTATGAGGAACTGGCAGCCGGCTATGAGGGAACGATTGATGAAGGGAAGGCTGTCTGGGCGAAAAAAGTATATGAAGAAGTAAGTGCCCGTTATGGTACAGATTCCCGAATGATTGCCAGAAGTATCAAAGACCAGCCTGAAACAATGCTGGCAATAAAATACAATGAATTTACGGAAAGGGTTGATGAATATTGGAATGGGACACTGCCAGAAAGCACCGAGGAGCCGTATGGAATTGCACTTTTAGAGTCGAAGTTATCTGAACTTGAAATGCAGGGGAAACAGAATACATTTGTGTACACAAAGCTTTCCGATTCTTTAAAAAGGCTGACTGCACTTGGTGAACCGAAATTTGCCAATATCCTGCTGTGGGAGAATCTGTTTGTCAACTGGGGCGAACATATGATGCAGTTCCTGTTGTTTATCCCGCTGACGTTTATCATTGCTCCGGTATTTGCCGTGGAACGCTCAACTGGCATGGACCATCTGATTTTAAGCTCCAGAAGCGGCAGGCGGAAAATTGTCACAGCAAAGCTTCTCAGTATATTGGCTGCATCTGTTACTGTGACGCTGATCTATGTAGCGGCTACTTTTATTTTTGGTTTTCTTCCACATGCCAGCCTGCATGGCTGGAACGCTGCAATCCAATCTGTTCCAACGTATGCAAAATCCATGTTTGGATTTAAGACGTGGCAGCTTGCAGTAGTCGGAGCAGTATGGATTATTTTCACAGGGGCAGTTTACAGCCTTATCATTGGATTTATTTCATCACGAATGAAAAACCAGATGGGTACAGTGGGGGTAAGCCTTGCCATTTTGTTTATTAACGTAGGTCTGGCGGCAATGGGTGATACTGTCACACAGAGGTTCCAGCCTCTGATTGACTTTGGACTGGCAAATGTCACACTGATAAAGGAAGTATTTGGGGGATTTAAAATGTTTCATGTGTTCGGTATGTGTGTCAGCTATCCGGTTATGGCAGTTTTCGTTTTGGGCTTGACCGCTATCCTTGTAGGTTTTGGAATTTACCGTGGACAAAAAAATAGGACTGTGGCATAGAAGGGAAAAAATTTTTGTAATGTAATTTTAAAATGGGCATCTATTTGGAAGATACCAATAGATGCCTTTACGCTTTCCGCATACATAAGGGTGCATTGTAATGAAAGGCAGAACATCATTACAATGCACCTTTTTATGTCGAATTTTGAAGGGTTATTTGTTTTTATTGGATTTCTTGTCATTACTTTTTATCTTATAAAAAGTAGATGAAATGATGGTAGTACTCACCTGTTTTCTATATAAAGGACGCAATATCCTGCTTGTATTCTGTCAAAAATTTAGATTGGGTTTACTGCTTCATGCTCGGCTGTTTTGCAAGCATGGACTTCTGTGTATCCCACACCTGTTTCATCAGCTTTTTCATTTCCTCAACATCGGCTTCATAAACGTTTCCTGTTGCGTTCATTCGCTTTGCGATCTGGTTCAGGTTGCCGCTGATTTTTCCAAGCGTAGCGTTGTAATCCTGACAAATCGAAATAATCTATGCCAATGAGGGCGTGGCATCGTTATAGCTCATGGCTTCTAGGAGTGTCCTCAACACCCCCTGCGTAAAAGCGTTATGCTTCGGGAAATCGCTAAGTAGCAGACTGTTATCTGCTTCACGGGAATCTCACCCCTCCAAGGGACTCTTAGAGCTGCGTACAGGAGTATCATTATCATTCTGACTGTCATCGCCATACCGGGGACAACCCGATACTGATAGCGGGGATTATCGCTCATTTATTGTATATAAGGTCTTGGCGTACCTGCTAAGGTGGCTAATCATCAGAAATTTTGTCTTAGCGAATGACTTATTCAATTTTCAAAATACAGTAAAGAAGTATCCCTAACTAATGTTAGAATTCAACCCCTTCACTTATTTGGAATGGGAAAGCGAAATGACACCCTGTTTTTTTGAAAAATTTAAAAATTTTTTTGTTTTACCCCGTTTTTTCATTTAAGCACAAAAAAACCGCCTATCCCTCCGAAAAGAATAGACGGCAAGCAACAGACTATATCTGTCTCTTTCTCCATTTATAAAAATGCTCTCTTATAGCCATTACATCTTCTTCCACATCTGAAGATATAAAAATATGTACGCTCTGAAACATCCTTTTTATCTTGTAAGCAAACTCTATTTCATTATCATTTGTACGATAGATAATCTTAACCAGCTTAATTCCCTTCTGTTTGCAAATATATCTCTTTACGCTCTCCATCTCCTTCGTCCCTTCAAAAGATTCAACCGCAACTTTTTCTTCGGGTATATAGATTTCAAGCGGGATTCCAAGGGCTGTATCAGAGTGAAACAATACTTTCAGCCCTTTCTTCGCCGCATAATAACCAACTGCTAATTGCGGGAACACACCCTGATATTCCTTTTCTCATTCCCTGCATCCCTTCCCGTCTATCGCTCTTTCTGAGATTTTCCCTTTCCATGAATGTCCAAACGGACATTTCCACCACACCTTACGCATAGAATTTCTTGAAATATACTCCGGAGATATATCTGTGTTCTTTTCATAGTCCCATTCTCCAAGCAGATATGGGTCAGTCGAAGCCAAGTCATTATATCCAGAAAGTATTGCCCTGTCCGCACATACGGGACATTTTGCGCCTTTTACTCTTGAATGGACGGCTGCTTTCCATTCAAATCCACATTTCTGACATTTCCACCATACATTTTTGCGTGATTTCTCATTTATCATGTCCGGGGTCAAGGGAAGATTGCGCTTTGACCATTCCCCGGCAAGCCGTGGCTGTCTTGTCCCAAAATCGTTGAAACCACTGAGAAGTATTTCCCCGCTGCAATAGGGGCATTTACTTCCATATGAACGGGTCGAAATCTGCGTATTCCACTCATGACCTTCTTTGCACTTCCACCATACTTTACGATTCGTATAGGCTGTAACCATAGTCGGGCGCAGCGGATAATTTTTTTCAGACCATTCAGCGGCTACTTTGGGCATTTGGGAAGCAAGGTCATTGAACCCCTCTAATACCAGATGATGGGAACAGTATGGACAGCCGCTGCCCTTCACCCGGTTTTTCACACTGGCTGACCATTCATGCCCGCAAGCCCCTTTCCATATCACTTTTTTGTGAGAGCCTATGCCGACCATAGACGGCTTTAAACTTATATTTTCTTCTGACCATTCCAACGCAAGCTCTGGTTCTAACGTCGCCAAATCATTGATACCCTCAACCACTCTTTTTCCTGAACAGATAGGACAGTTCTCGCCAGAAGAACGGCTTTTTACACTGGCTTGCCATTCATGCCCGCAAGCCCCTTTCCACCATACTTCTTTATTTGAGCCGTAGGTTACTGTATCAGGGGTAAGTGGAAGGTTACTCTCCGACCATTCGCTTACAAGTTCCGGGTGTATGTCTGCTAAACTATTTTTCATATCAATCTCCATTCCGCCGCCTTTTAGTTAGCGGCACAAATACAGTATAGAAAATATCTGATATGGAGGATAGTCTGCGACCTGCCGCACATATCCCAAAACGCAAAAAAGGCTCTAAGAGTTTCTTTCCTCTTAAAGCCTTTCCCATAATTCACATATTTCTTTGTTCAAAATCCCATACATTAATGGACGAAGTCCACCCGCCCCGTAGGTGCATGTATTACGGGATGCCCTTTGGGTATACTCTGTACGAAATGTACAATTTTTATATCTCTGCACAACTTACTGCATCAAATGATGTAAGTTTGATGTAAAGATGTAAATCAGGGGTCTATACGTCTTGATGTTTTTTATCCTTCCATCCGCCTTAATACAACTTCGCCCCTGCCGGGATATGGTCGTCCACCATCAGAAGATGAAGCTTTTCCTCCCCTTCCTCCTCATGGACTGCGCTTATTATCATTCCGCAGGAATCAATCCCCATCATAGCCCTCGGCGGAAGATTCGTAATGGCAATCAACGTCTTACCAACCAACTCCTCCGGCTCGTAATAAGGGTGAATCCCGCTTAAAATCGTGCGTTCCGTATCCGTCCCATCATCCAAGGTAAACTGTAACAGCTTCTTACTCTTAGGCACGGCGACACACTCTTTCACCTTCACCGCCCTGAAATCCGACTTGCTGAACGTCTCGAAATCCACCATATCAGAGAATAACGGCTCGATTTTCACCTTGGAGAAGTCAATCACTTCCTTCGACGCTTCAACCTCTTTCCCTGCCGCCTTCTCTTGACCTTTCTTAACCTCAGAACCACCCAAGGACTTCATTGTCGGGATTTTAAGTCAGTTTAATTTAAAATGGCTTATTTCCCTTTAACTAGCCGCTTTTCCGCATCTCCACCACAGCCATATAACGCTATTTCATTGATTAAAACCTTTGAATTTGTCGTACTCTTGTCGTATGGCACACAAGTTGTCGTACCCTCTGTCAGTCCTAGCCGGACTCTTTCCTAAAATACATCCAATTTGTGTGCTAAATTTTCAATCGCTTCCTGTTTCTTTGCATCGGT
>ERZ808044.126-NODE-126-length-107125-cov-6.886742_pt1 | contig 107125 bp, 95 predicted proteins | sample MGYA00380195_ERZ808044 | MGnify/ENA primary metagenome ERZ808044 (study PRJEB31490, sample SAMN06133423) | mouse gut metagenome | isolation source: Z7_2 | host: mice | place: China: Chengdu | collected 2015-05 ...
GATCTGGTTAAGGAGAACATGGCGCTTCGCCAGAAAGTAGAAGCCGGAATCCTCTCTGCAAATAAGAACTTTGTCATTGCCAAGGCCGGTATGGACGAGGCGACACTGAATACAGCACTTATGACACCGAAGCAGGAAGTCAATCTTGAGGTGGGACAGAAAAACGTCATGAGCGTTAATATTCCTGTCTTTGAGACAAAGACAAGGACTGCGGATGCGAACGATATTTATTCTTACGGTTTCGCATTTACATCCAGTGATTTGGATGGTGCCGTAAAATCTCTGGCAGATATCCTGCCGGATATGCTGAAACTTGCGGAGACAGAAAAAGCGTGTCAGCTTATGGCGGCTGAGATTGAAAAGACCAGACGCCGTGTAAATGCGTTAGAGCACGTGACAATTCCGGAAGCTCAGGCAACAATCAAGTATATCACGATGAAGTTGGATGAAAATGAGAGAAGCTCACAGATTCGTCTGATGAAAGTGAAAGATATGATGCTGGAGGAAGCGCATCATTATAGTGAGAAGGAATAGTCTGAAATGCTCTGGTTCCGTATGGAATCGGGGCATTTTCCATTCTTGTTCATAATATAATTAATATTTATCTTTTGTACTTTTTTGATTTTATCAGATGTTCTGCAAGGGACGTTTAGCTTAATACCTTTTTGACGATGTCTTCCGTAATATTGTATTTGTTTACGATATCATCGGGAGAAATACCATTCTGGGAAAGTCTTAGCACTGTTTTGGCAAGCTCGATGCCCTGGTCAAGTCCCTTCTTTTCACCGGCAATAACGCCACGTTCTTCTAAACGTTTTAATTCGTCGGCAAATATTTCCTCTAAAACCGGCAGCATATTTCTTTCCTCCTTTAATAGATGTTCGTTTGCACGCAAGATTAGAGTAACAACTGCTTGATAATAAGGAGAATTTCTCTTTATTTCATAGTGTTCTAATAAATCTCGAACTGTTCCCTTTGGTTTCAGATTATTCCGAAGATGTGACAGCCAATAATTTTGTTCGGAGGATAATCTGCTTGTAACCAATAACTGCATTTTGAAAAATGTTCCCTCTAAATAATAGATACCAGCTTCCTTTTTCCTGACAGATATATTCATGGACAGTGTCAAACATTTCAACAATTTTCTCGGATAATGATAGCATACGTATGTAATAGTAATTTCATCCGGCTCAATTTCACATTCCTTTTCCGTATCGGACTGAAAGAAGCAGGCATATCCATAAGCCTTATAAAAATGATTGAGACTTAGAGAAACGCCAGGAGGCTTATATTCTATAATGTTATAGGTTCGGAAAATCTGTCCGATATTTTTTCTGAGCTGTATATCAGGATTCTTCTTAATGATGAGAATATCCATCCGCATAGGTTGTCTGCTGAGTGGAAATTCATCATGAAAATAAAGGTGTTCCAGTTCATCCTCAAATTCAATATGCAGTACGGCGCTAAAAGCGGGATGCCACTGTAAATTTCCATCCTGCGTATTCATAGACTGTCTGTTCCTCCTTCCAGTATAATATAAGAGGCATTAATGGCGCAACAAAAAACAGGTAAAATGTCAGAAAATTGACACAGAATTTCTAAAAAGTTTGCCTGACGAAGCAGGCAAAGATATTAAATTAACTATACAAAAAGAACCATTTAAAATCAACCTTTTTCGTTCGACAAGAATTGACAAAATTTAGTTGTAAAAGCTAATAGATGCTTAGAATAGCACATATCTCCATTTTACGCATATGATACAATATATACTTATCTTAGGAGTGGAGATTCCATGGACAATCGATTACCTTTTTATATGACACATCCAATGCCGTTACTGTATGATGATGAAAGAGTTATGAGAAGGGACTTAGACTACATGAAAAGCATCTATCCCAAAGCTGCAAAACGCCTGCTTCCATACGTAGAGGAGGAATGTGACCGGATGGAATATGACGGAAGCATGATGTATGATGAATATCCGGATCAGCTTCAGCTACGGATGATGTGCAGGAGAATCTATGATCGGATGGCAGAAGAAGAAGGAGAGACAGGCGACTGGCTGATGGAGTTGATACAGGTAATGACTTACCATGAGCTGTGCCAGAGAAGATGTGAGTATAGAAATTGCAGGAGAAGATTTTACTAAACTATTCTCTGCGTATTTGCCGAAAATTTACAAGGGGTGGACGAATCCAAGAAGATATGTTAAAATATTGAACGTGTATATAGATAAACAAATTGATAAGGGAGGAAGGCGGATGGATAATATCATATTCATTGGCATGCCTGCGGTTGGGAAAAGTACGGTAGGGGTTATTGTAGCAAAACAACTGGGATATGGTTTTATAGATACAGATTTGTTAATACAGGAGGAAGAAGGCAAATTATTAAAGGATATCATTAAGGAAAGAGGCATTGAAGGTTTTCTGGATGTGGAGGACCGTGTGAATGCGAAGGTTGCCGCGAGAAGGACCGTAATCTCGCCGGGCGGAAGCGTGGTGTATTGTGAAAACGCCATGAAACATTACAAAGAGATTGGGAAAGTAGTATATTTACAGGCTTCTTTTGAAACAATAAATAAGAGATTAAGCGATGCCAAAAACAGAGGCGTTGTGTTAAAGCCGAATCAGACTTTGCGTGACCTTTACGATGAGAGAGTCCGGCTATTTGAAAAATATGCGGATATCACCGTCTGCGAAGACGGGCAGTCTCTTGAAGATACGGTTGATTCGGTTCTCGGTTCCGTGATCGTTTCGTAATAAATATTACGAATAAGTTACATGTTTATTAAAAAATATTTTACAAATCCGAAATCTGTGGTATAATATCCACGCAGGCTATATGTACTTAAGGATAAAACAGAGAGAAAAACCAGAGTTTTCCGAGTTTAATATATGTGAGAATACGGATAATAAAGTATAGATGAAAGATGAGAGTAATAAATTTTAGACATTGAGGTGCAGCACATGGAACAATATATCATAAAAGGAGGCCATCCGCTTGTAGGTGAAGTGGAGATCGGGGGAGCGAAGAATGCCGCACTTGCGATTCTTGCCGCATCAATCATGACAGATGATACGGTGTTAGTTGATAATCTTCCGGATGTGAATGATATCAATGTATTACTTGATGCAATTACAGGAATCGGCGCGAGTGTCCGCAGAGTTGACCGCCATACAGTAAAGATTAACGGGAAGAATATTAACAGTGTTGACATAGAATACGATTATATCAAGAAGATACGTGCGTCTTATTATCTGTTAGGCGCTCTGCTTGGTAAATATAAACATGCGGAAGTGGCGCTTCCGGGCGGGTGCAATATCGGAAGCAGGCCGATTGACCAGCATCTCAAGGGTTTTCGTGCCCTGGGTGCGGATGTTGAGATTGAACACGGGAAGATTATTGCGGAAGCAGACCGCCTGGTGGGTAAACATATTTATTTTGACGTAGTCAGTGTCGGCGCGACAATCAATGTCATGATGGCGGCGACAATGGCGGAGGGTCTTACGATCATGGAGAATGTGGCGAAAGAGCCGCATGTGGTAGACGTTGCGAATTTCCTGAACAGCATGGGCGCTAACATTCGGGGCGCCGGAACAGATGTGATTAAAATACGCGGCGTTCAGCATTTACACCGTACAGAATATTCTGTAATTCCGGATCAGATTGAAGCAGGGACATTTATGTTCGCGGCGGCGGCGACCAGAGGGGATGTTACGGTTTTGAATGTCATCCCTAAGCATCTGGAGGCTACGATTGCGAAGCTATTGGAGATTGGCTGTGAGGTGGAGGAATTTGACGACGCTGTGCGTGTGGTTTCCAAGGGAGATTTGACAAGCACACATGTCAAGACACTTCCGTATCCAGGCTTCCCGACGGATATGCAGCCGCAGATTGGCGTTACTTTGGCTCTGTGTAAGGGGACAAGTACGATTACAGAGAGTATTTTTGAGAATCGTTTTAAATATTTGGATGAGCTTGCAAGGATGGGCGCGTGTATTAAGGTGGAAGGCAATTCTGCGACCATTGAGGGGATTAAGCGTTTTTCTGGGGCGAGAGTGAGTGCGCCGGATCTTCGGGCAGGCGCGGCTCTCTGTATTGCCGGACTTGCGACGGATGGTATTACGATTGTGGATGATATTGTGTATATCCAGAGAGGTTATGAGAGGTTTGACGAGAAGCTCCGTGGGATAGGCGCGATTATTGAGAAGGTTGGTTCAGAGAAAGAGGCTCAGAAATTTCGATTGAAAATAGGATAGGGATAGAGACGAAAACGATACATTTTGAGAGAGATGTATCGTTTTTTGATTGCTTTCTGATATAAAGAAAGATAAAATAAAGGATGTGACAGGCGGTTAGCGAGTATGAAGTATTGGAAATCAGGGAGTGGAAGTGAAATGAAGCTTGGAAAGTCTGTAATATGGATATTGGCAGCCGCAGCTTTATGCATGGGCTGTGGTAAAGCGAATATGGAAAAGCCTGCTGAGGATAAGAAAGAAGTTCAGAAGGAAGCAAAGCAGGAGGAAGAAATGGGTGAAGAAGATGGAGATAAGGAGGAAGAAGCACAGAACGGCGAGGGTGAGCCGGAAGGACAGTTGGAGGGGGAAATAATTTCCGAAGGCGAGGCAGCCGAAGAAGAACAGGAAACTGGTAAGAATGGGTATCTGGTAGCGATTGACGCGGGACACCAGATTCGGGGGAACAGCGAACAAGAACCAATCGGTCCAGGGGCGGCAGAGACGAAGCCTAAAGTTGCAGGAGGAACCAGCGGTGTTGCAACGGGGCTTCCTGAGTATGAACTGACCTTGCAGGTTTCACTGAAATTGCGGGATGAGCTTATAAGAAGGGGATATGAAGTTCTGATGATTCGTGAGACGAATGAGGTGGATATTTCCAATGCGGAACGGGCGCAGATTGCCAATGGTGCGGGGGCGGATGCGTTTGTCCGGATTCATGCCAACGGGGCTGCGGACGGCAGCGCAAATGGGATGATGACAATCTGCCAGACGTCAGGGAATCCGTATAACGGTGGAATTTACGCGCAGAGCAGGGCATTGGCGGACTGTGTGTTAAACTGTACGGTTGCGGCCACAGGGGCGTGTTATGAGCGTGTGTGGGAGACGGATACCATGAGTGGGATTAACTGGGCTCAGGTTCCGACTACGATATTGGAGATGGGGTATATGACGAATCCGCAGGAGGATCAGCTGATGGCATCGGAGGAGTATCAGGTTAAGATTGCGTCGGGGATTGCGGATGGGATTGATCAGTATTTGGTGTGGTGATAATGGAAAGTAACTATGGAGTTAATTTGTGAAGAAATAGCAAGGAGGAGATAACGCCATATGGATGCTGAAAATATATTAAAAAAATATTTTGGATACGATTCCTTCCGAACAGGCCAGGAGAACATTATTAAGTCAATCCTATCCGGCAGGGACGTTCTGGCAATCATGCCCACAGGCGCCGGCAAATCCATCTGCTATCAGGTTCCGGCGTTGCTGCTTTCAGGAATCACATTGGTCGTATCCCCTTTGATTTCTCTGATGCAGGATCAGGTCAAGTCGTTAAATGAAGCCGGAATCCACGCCGCATTCATCAATTCCTCCCTGACAGAGACGCAGATAGCAAAAGCTCTTGATTTTGCGGCGAAAGGCGTGTATAAAATCATCTATGTTGCGCCTGAGAGACTGGAAAGCGACAGGTTTCTCCGCTTTGCTTTAAGCGCGGCAATTTCCATGGTTACAGTAGACGAGGCTCATTGTATTTCACAGTGGGGACAGGATTTCAGGCCAAGCTATCTGAAAATCGTTGACTTTATTGCGCATCTGCCGGACAGGCCCATCGTGAGCGCATTTACTGCCACGGCCACGGCAGAGGTAAAGACGGACATTGAGTGTATCTTAAGATTACAGCGTCCTGATATCACTGTGACCGGATTTGACCGAGAGAACCTCTACTATCAAGTAGAGCATTTAACCGGAAAGCAGAAGGATCATTTTGTGGTAAATTATATTGAAAAACATCCGAATGACAGCGGAATTATATACTGTGCGACGAGGAAGAATGTGGATACCCTGTACGAAAATCTGTTCAAGCGAGGCGTCCCAGTGACCAGCTATCATGCAGGAATTGACAATCAGACGCGAAAGAAGAACCAGGATGACTTTATCTACGACAGGGCGTCTGTGGTGGTGGCGACCAATGCGTTTGGCATGGGAATCGATAAGTCCAATGTAAGGTTTGTCATCCACTACAACATGCCCCAGAGTATGGAGAATTACTACCAGGAGGCGGGACGCGCAGGGCGTGACGGAGAGAACTCTCAGTGTATCCTGTTATTCTCGGCGCAAGACGTGATGATAAATAAGTTTCTTCTTGAAAAGAAGGAATTTGAGGAGATGGAGGAGGAGGATATCGAGCTGATTCGACAGAGGGACGCCAACAGACTCCATGTTATGGAGGGATATTGTAAGACTACCTCCTGTCTCAGAAATTACATATTAGAATATTTTGGAGAACGGGCAAAGACGCCCTGCGATAACTGTGGAAACTGTCACAGGAATTATTTAGAGGCGGACATGACTGACGCGGCGAAGTGGGTGATTAACTGTATTGCGGAAACGAGGGGCAGGTACGGGCAGAGTATTGTGACAGGGACGCTTCTTGGGGCGAACCGCGCCAGATTAAGGGAGGTGGGTGCGACTGCATACCGTTCCTACGGCGCGTTAGAGGATGTAAATGAGAAGGATATCCGTCTGTTAATCGACCAGATGGAGAGGGAGGGATATATTGTCCAGACCAGCGGGGAATATCCGGTGCTTCAGATGGGAGATATCAGTGCTCTAAAGAACGGGGAGGCTCGTGTGGTGGTCCGGAAGTTTGAAGAAAAAGAAGTACCCGAAGCCAGAAAGAAAAAGGCAAGGAGTACGGATTCCCTTACCAGTGCGGGGTACAAGCTGTTTGAAGAACTTCGCCAGCTTCGGCTTACCATTGCCAAGGAGGAAGGGATGCCGCCCTATATTATTTTCAATGATAAGACGCTGATTGAAATGTGCGTCAGGATGCCTGAAAACCGTCAGGATATGCTTGCGGTATCCGGAGTCGGGGAGAACAAATTCCGGAAATACGGACAGAGGTTCATGGATACAATTACGGCATTTTCTATGGCGCACCCTAATTCTGCAACTGCGTCCAATATATAATGTGAGAGTGTGCTGAGAGTGAAATACCATGTCACACTTGAAGGAAATTTTCACCTCCATATTGACAACCACCCCCAAATAGGTTATAGTCATATATGAAAACAAACAATTTAATCATGAAGACTTTCTCTTATTCAGAGCAGTGGAGATACAAAGGATCTGTGAAGCTGCGGCAACCCCCTAGACGGGAAGGTGCCAACCTGAGCGAGCAATCGAACAATAAGAGGATTGGTTTATGAGATATAAAACAGTCCGCTTAATGTGGGCTGTTTTTTTATGCACAGACCCGTGCAGATGAAATATCTTATGCGTCCGGTCAATGACAAAGAGAAAGTACGCCATCATGAGGGAAAAGAAAAGGAGTGGAACAAAATGGAAAGACATTTATTCACATCAGAATCAGTAACAGAGGGACATCCGGATAAGATGTGCGACGCAATCTCAGACGCAATCCTGGATGCATTGATGGAACAGGATCCCATGAGCCGTGTAGCCTGCGAGACGAGCACCACAACAGGAATTGTCCTTGTCATGGGTGAGATTACGACAAAGGCATACGTAGATATCCAGAAGATTGTAAGGGAGACCATCAAAGAGATTGGCTATGTGCGCGGCAAATACGGATTTGACGCAGAGACCTGCGGCGTTCTCACAGCCATTGACGAGCAGTCAAGCGATATCGCAATGGGCGTAGATAAGGCGTTGGAGGCGAAGAATAATCAGATGTCAGAGGAAGAAATAGCTGCCATCGGCGCAGGCGACCAGGGTATGATGTTCGGTTACGCTTCTGACGAGACGCCAGAGCTTATGCCGTATCCTATCGCGCTGGCCCATAAGCTGGCCAGAAGGCTTGCAGAGGTGAGAAAGGACGGAACCCTGCCTTACTTAAGGCCGGACGGGAAGTCTCAGGTTACAGTAGAATATAACGAGGAGGGAGTTCCGGTACGCCTGGATGCTGTTGTATTGTCAACACAGCATGACCCAGAGGTTACACAAGAGCAGATTCATCAGGATATCCGCAAATACGTCTTTGACGCAGTCATTCCGGCGGATATGGTGGATGCTGAGACGAAGTTCTTCATCAATCCTACCGGACGTTTCGTTATCGGCGGGCCTCACGGAGACAGCGGGCTTACAGGGCGTAAGATTATCGTAGACACCTATGGCGGAATGGCACGTCACGGCGGCGGCGCATTTTCCGGAAAGGACTGCACCAAGGTAGACCGTTCAGCGGCGTATGCAGCCCGTTACGTTGCCAAGAATATCGTGGCGGCAGGTCTGGCTAAGAAGTGCGAGATTCAGTTGTCCTATGCAATCGGTGTGGCGCATCCAACCTCAATCATGGTAGATACCTTCGGAACAGGCAAGCTCAGCAATGAGAAGCTTGTAGACATGATCCGCGAGAATTTTGATCTTCGTCCGGCAGGAATTATTAAGATGCTCGACTTGAGAAGGCCGATTTACAAGCAGACGGCAGCATACGGACACTTTGGACGTACTGATTTGGATTTGCCGTGGGAAAAGACGGACAAGGTAGAGACTCTCAAGAAATATTTATAGATACCCATACTGTTTTCAGACTATTTATAAAAATTTTATAAAAATTTATGGACGCTTTGCTGTGAAGCGTCCTTTTTCATGCTATACTTTATGTTACGGAGGCATGAAGATGAAGTTAAAGACAAGGTTGATTATCGCTTTTCTGACAGTTATTTTAATCCCGATTCTTTTGACGGCTACCATGGCATGTCTGTTTGGGAAATATCAGATGAGCGCCATAGAAAAGACCTATGAGATTACCGGTATGACGACGGAGAATCTGTCCAATTCAGTGGCGGTAATGTCAAGGCTTACAGAGAAGTTTTATCACGAGCTTGACCAGATGGTGAAGGAGAATCCTGGAAAGATGGAGGATGCTACGTTTCTGGAGGAATTTAACCAGAAGCTTAAGAAGAAGAAGGCTTACCTGCTGGTGCGCAAGGGAAGTGTGCTGGTCTATGTCGGTACGGATATGGAGGAGGCAGAGCCGGTGATTGAGAGCCTGCCAAAGTATGGTGATTCAGAGCTTGAGCCTGAGAATGGCCTGTATCTTGGAGGAGATGCCCAGGTGCTTGTAAAGCAGGTGGATTTCCTTTATCCGGACGAGAAGAAGGGCAGCGCGTTTGTTGTGGTGAATGTGCGGGGCGTGATTCCGGAGGTAGAGAGACTATATATGGAGGTGGTGGTCGGAATCATCGTAGTGCTGATTCTTACGGCGGCGGTACTGATTCTCTGGATTTACCGCGGCGTGATGGGACCTCTTGGGAAGATGCAGGTTGCAGCCCAGAAGATTAAGGAGGGGAATCTGGATTTTGAACTTGAGGCGGAAGCGGACGATGAGCTTGGAGAGCTTTGTCAGAGCCTTGAGGATATGCGGCAGCGCCTTCAGGACAACGCGGAGGAGAAGCTAAGATTTGACAAGGAGAATAAGGAATTAATCAGTAATATTTCCCATGACCTTAAGACGCCTGTGACAGCCATTAAGGGCTATGCAGAGGGGATAATGGACGGCGTTGCGGATACGCCTGAGAAGATGGAGCGTTATATCCGGACGATTTATAATAAGGCCACGGAGATGGACACGCTCATCAATGAGCTGACGCTGTACACCAAGATTGACACGAACCGGATTCCCTATAATTTTAATACATTATCCGTAGATGCGTATTTTGAAGACTGTGCGGAGGATTTATCGCTGGAATTGGAATCCAGAGGCGTGGAGTTTGGTTATTTCAATTATGTGGAGGCAGACGTTAAGATTATTGCAGACGCAGAGCAGATTAAGCGGGTAGTCCATAATATTGTGAATAATTCTATGAAATATATGGATAAGCCTAAGGGGAAGATTAACCTGCGGGTGAAGGATGTAGGGGATTTTGTTCAGATTGAGCTGGAGGATAACGGCAGAGGCATAGCCGCAAAGGATCTGCCTAATATATTTGACCGTTTCTACCGGACGGACGCTTCCAGGAATTCCTCCAAGGGGGGAAGCGGTATCGGGCTTTCCATTGTGAAGAAGATTATAGAAGAACATGGCGGCAAGATATGGGCGACCAGCCGTGAGGAGACGGGAACGACCATGTATTTTGTCCTTAGAAAATATCAGGAGGTACCAGTGTATGAGTAAGATTTTGATTGTGGAAGATGAAGAAGCGATTGCGGATCTGGAGAAGGATTATCTGGAATTAAGCGGCTTTCAGGTGGAGGTGGCCAACGACGGCGAGACAGGGCTTCTAAAGGCGCTTAAAGAGGATTACGATATGTTTATCCTGGATCTGATGCTGCCGGGGGTTGACGGGTTCGATATCTGCCGTCAGGTCAGGGATGTGAAGAATACGCCGATTATTATGGTTTCCGCAAAGAAGGATGATATTGACAAGATTCGAGGGCTTGGACTTGGGGCGGATGATTATATGACGAAGCCCTTCAGCCCCAGTGAGCTGGTGGCAAGGGTGAAGGCGCATCTGGCCAGGTATGACCGTCTTACCGGAAGCGCTGTGGAGGCCAATAAGGTCATTGAGATTCGGGGGCTTAAGATTGATACCACGGCAAGGCGTGTGTGGATTAACGGGGAGGAGAAGACGTTTACCACGAAGGAATTCGACCTTCTGACCTTTCTTGCAAGCCATCCCAACCATGTGTATACGAAGGAGGAATTGTTCCGTGAGATATGGGATATGGAGTCCATAGGGGATATTGCGACTGTGACGGTGCATATTAAGAAGATACGCGAGAAGGTAGAGCTGGATACCTCCAATCCTCAGTATATAGAGACGATATGGGGAGTAGGATACAGATTTAAGGTATAGAATACAATGATAAAGCGGTGGAAGATAAAGATATTTTCCACCGCTTTTTAGTGCTTTATTCGATTTCGCCAAACATTACGTAAGAAGGATCATTCTCTTTCGATTTACCCCGGCCATTGTTATAGTCATCTGTATAAGAAGGGCTATTAAGAATGAATGAGTTGTCGCCTGCAACGATACGTTTAACAATTACCCATTTGCCGTCACGCTTCTCCCATTTGTCGATGTCGCGGCAGCGGGCCTCTACGGTGAAGGTAGGTTTTTTAGCTTTGTTACGGTATTTGCAGGCCGCATACATATACGTCTCACTGACAGCTTTTGTGCCATCCTCATTGAACTTTATCAGGATGTTGGTCATCATGTGATGGGTAGAGAGCATCATTTTTGTATGCATTTTCAGCATCATATCAATGAAGCCTCTGCCAGTGCCCTTGTAGGTAGGTCCATAGTCCACTTCAGCATCTTCAGCGAATATAGAATATCCCAGTTCAAAATCAATCCTGTCTAACGCGCGACAGTAGGTATATATTTGATCCCTTATTTTATCCTTTTCAACTAAGATTTCTAAGTCGGTCATATTTATCACCTTTTAATCCCGCAATATTATTTCTTCTTTGGAGGATACTCAAGTCCAATCCGTTTTGCCTGTCTCTCCGGATCCCAGAAGAAGCCCCACTCAACAAACAGTTTTCTCTTTGCCGTTTCAGCAGGTGACCATGTAGCAAGCTCTTTGTTCTTGTAAAGCTTGTCAATTTCTTCCTCCGTGTAACCAAAGCTCTGAAGCACTTCGCGGTTGTGCTCGCCGAAGCAAGGCGCAGAAGAAACGATCTGGGACGGATTCTTCTTGAAGATGTTGGTTACGCCAATACCTTTCATCTTGCCGAAGCACTGATCTTCCCACTCAACCAGGTTCTCACGGGCCTCGAACTGCGGATCCTTCTCGATATCAGCAGGACCGTAAGCTCTCTGGCAAGGAATTCCGGCGTTGTTAAAGATTTCCTCAAGCTCGTCACAGGTACGTGCAGCACAGAATTCTTCACACAGCTTCTCAGCCTTCTGTCCACGCGGGTCAAAGAGTGGGAATCCGGTACAATCCTTCGGGATGTCTGGGTCTACGCCTGGCTTGCCCATGCCGATAATCGGGAAACCACGGGTAACAGGGCCCTGACCTACAATAGCTACGAACATTGCGCCGCCGTCCTTGGTGTCATAGAATGAGAAGCAGGCAGCAGAATCACTCTTATTACCGGTACGGTACGGAACTGGCTCACCCTGTTTTGGATAGCCGTTGTTGAACCACTTAGCCGGATAGTTATCAAGCAGACGGAACATGGTATCATACTGTGCAACGTCACAGGAATCGCCTTCGCCGGTACGCAGAGCGTGAATGTAACCGGACAGAGCAACCATACAAGCATTGTATGCTGTGATGTAGTCAGATAAGTATGGATTTACCTTCAACGGGCTTGAGCTAGGCGTCTCGCCGTTCAGGTACATATATCCGCCCATTGCCTGACCGGATACGTCATAGGACGGTTTATCCTTGGAAGGACCAAACTGGCCGTAACCAGATACGTGTACAATCATAAGAGCCTTATTGCGCTCCCAGCATGACTCGTCTGTAATACCGCGCTTCTTATAAGAACCAGGTTTTCCGGCCTCAATCCAGATATCTGCCCACTCGATACACTTATAGAAAATCTTCTTTCCGGCAGGTTTTGCGGTATTAATCGTAATGGAATACTCATTACGATGATTCTGTGACCATGAGAGAGTACCACGGGTCTGGCAGGCAATAGTAGGCGCCTCTGCCTGAAGCACCTTAGCGCCCATCTCAGCCATAAGGCAGCCAGCGAATGGTCCGGCAATGTTGGTGCCTGTGATGAATACTTTTACTCCCTGAAGAACGCCGAATTCTGGATATTCATCAAATTTTTGGGTTAATTTGTTGTTAATTTCTTTCATGTTAGATTTCCTTTCTTTATATTATTTTAATTGTCACCTTCTGGATATTTTGCCTGCAGCTTCTCGCCGCCGCTGATCGCACCGGATACAGCAAGGAAAAGAAGGACTGCTATCACCATATAGAAGATCCATGTAACGCCGTAACCTGCAATACCCTGAATGATAGAGGTAAGTACGGAACCGAACGCCGCGCCAATCAGGAAGAACAGGTTAGCAAAAGCGTAAATGCCTGCATAATCTTTTGTACCGAACACCTTGGACATCAATACTGCCGGAAGCACCTTTGGAAGGAACATAGCAATGGCAAAGAAGATTGAATATCCGAAAACAAGCATGGTAGTACCGGTTACAGAGTAAGCATAAAGGCTTGCCAGTCCGACAATAACCAATACAGCCGCCCCAAGAACGGTCTTGCGGATACCCATCTTATCCATCAAAGCGCCGCCGCCCACCATACCTACGATGGAGACAACAGAGTAAACCGAGAGAACGGTTCCCTGAAGTTTTCCGCCGTCCTGTGCAATGGAGGTAACAAAGTTAGGAACATGTGTTGTAACACCGGCGGAAAGGATTCCGATACAGAGAACAACGCCAAGTACGCAGAACCATGCACTAGACTTGGTAGCGACCTTTTTGGATACACCAATCCATGCGTTAGACTGTGCCTGCTTGTCTGCTGCGGAGGTATCTTTATTACCGGTACGGTATGGCTCTGTGCCATATTCTGCAGGAGAACGTTTTACCAGGATAAGAGAGGTAATTACCATAACTACGCCTACGGCGCCTGCAGAGAATAACATGGCTGTTTTCCAGCCGGTAGGACCAGAAGAAATAAAACCGGAAATAATCGGTGACCAAACAGCGCCGCCCAGTCCGCCGCCTGCATAAGCGATTGACATCATGGTTGCACGCTTATCCTCGAACCATGCAGTTACAAGCATGGAAATCGGGAGTTGTGTAAGACCTGCCTGGAATACATTCGCAATACCGAATATCAGATAGAACTGCCAAATTGCGGTACAGAATGTGGCAACTACCCAACACAGGCATGTCCCGATGCTCATAATCAGCATCATAATTTTCATATTTTTTTTCTGATATAATCCTGCAATTACCATGGCGCCGATTGCGCTGGCGAAGGATGCAATCAAGTTTACCAGTGACCAGCTTGTAACGCTGAAGCCCAGGTTTTCACAGACAGGAGCCATGTACAATGAAAAACAGTTACCCATGATTCCAGTCGGTATAAATGATAAGATAAATGCCGCGGCAAGAACCCCCCAGCCTTTAAACTTTTTCTCCATTTTTTTCTCCTTTCAGATATGAACTATTATTTAAATGTTGCTCTACGAGTTTACTGCGGACGATTTTACCGTTTTCATTTCGCGGAATCTCCTCCACGAATTCAAAAGATTTCGGTATTTTATAAGGCGGAAGATAATTAAGCGCATATTTGATCAGCGTTTTTTCCTGAATAGGCTCGCTTGCTTCAATAAAAGCATGGATACGGTGTCCCCATTCAGGGTCGGGAAGCCCGACCACAACCGCCTCTACAACCCTTTTGGATTTTTTTAATACAGTTTCAATCTCTGCGGCAAAAACATTTTCGCCGCCGGTAACAATCATACCGCTGCGTCTGTCCGTAAAATACAGATAGCCGTCCTCGTCTACATATCCGATATCGCCCACGCTTTTGAAGCCATTCTCATCGCTTTCGAGAGGGGGGACATTGATGTATTTTATCCTGGGGGCATTGCCATTCCAGGACATATAGATATTGCCAATCTCTCCGGTTGGAAGCTCGTGACCTTCCTCGTCACGGATTGAGATAGTGCCGCAGGGCATTCTGCCAATGCTGCCTTCATGAGTGAGCCACTCGTCGCCGCGTATATAGGTAATTCCCACACATTCGGTCATAGAATAGATTTCATATATCTTTTCCGGCGCAATAATCTTGAACCATTCCCGTTTAAGGTCTGCGGAACAGACACCGCCGGTATGACAGAGCACCTTAAGGCTGCTCAAATCCTCCGGATGAAAGTCCGGTAGCTTTATAATACGCTGCATCAGCGTCGGAACTAACTGTACATACTCAATCTCATATCTTTTAATTAATGCCACAATTGATTTTGCGTCAAGGCAAGAAGGCATATAAAGAGTATTTCCGCAGTAAAGGCCGTTAAAAGCAACTGAGTGAGGCGCACCGTGAAAGAGTGGTCCTGCCAGTAATTGCCGCATCTCAAAACGCATACCAGAAAGCGTAAACCATGTCTGAAGTCCTTCGTCGCTTTCACCCGCAGGCATGTCCTGTTGAACGACTTTGGTTTTCCCTGTTGTGCCGCCGGTGCAGTTCGCAAGGTTGGGAACTGCCAGAACATCAGGAGGCATATCCTCCGAATAATTTTTACATAACTCCTTAAGCTCATTGGAACTCTGAGCCAGGTAATTGGTAGGCTTCCAGCGGTTTGTAATCACAAGAGAAGGAGAAACACACTCACATATCTCAAGGAGGTTACGCCGTGGAACTCTGTCAGATATGGGAACATAACACGCACCCGCTTTCCAGATGCCAAAAGCAAGAGCAATATGGGTGGGAATGTTGGGGAGAGCGACAATGACGCTTTTCCCCGCCCCGATTCCCTTCTCCAGAAGATACCACGCAATACGATTGGAAAGTGTCTCAAGAGTCCGCCAGGTCATGACAGATTCTACATTCTTCGGTGAGACATACACGATTGCGGGAGCCTCCGGCTTAACTCTTGCAATGTTAGCCAACTGAGCGCCGGGAGTAAAAAAACTGTTCTCACCATGATTGAAAATATTAAAGTGTGACGTACACACGGCGTTTAGCCCTCTCATTTCTCTCCCATATTTCGGAGCATTTTTCTATTACGTATTATTAATAATTAGCCTGCAACGTTTGCTGGTCTGTATCCACCGTCTACCGGCAGCGTAACGCCTGTGATATAGGAAGCTGCGCTGGAGGAAAGGAAAAGAATCGCGTCAGCGATTACCTGCGGATCACCGATCTTGCGAAGCGGGATTCCTGCTGCAAGGTTCTTCTTAGCAAACGGAGGAACAGTAGCAAGAAGCTGTGTATCAATAACTCCAGGTGCAACAGCATTTACACGGATTCCGGCATATGCCTGCTCCCATGCCATAGACTGTGTGAAGGCAATAACGCCGGCCTTGGATACCGGATAAGGACATCCACAGCCTGCGCCGTAGATACCTGCAACAGAAGCGGTATTTACGATACATCCCTTGGTCTTTTTAAGCATCTTAATCGCATACTTGGTCATGTTGAAGGTACCCTTGATGTTGGTGTCCATTACATAATCCCACTGGGACTGTTTCATTTTATGGATCGGAACGCTGCTGTCAACACCGGCATTGTTTACAAGAACGTCAAGCTGTCCCCACATCTCCTCGATCTCAGCATAAAGCTCCTGAGCTGCCTTGTAATCGGTAAGCGTGATTGCTTTGTGCTTGAATTCATATTCAGGATTAATTGATTTTAATTCCTCAAGCTGCTTGGAAACATCCTCGCCCTCTTTTCCTAAAAAGTAAACCTTTGCGCCTGCTGCAAGAAATGACTTTACGGTAGCATATCCGATCCCCGTAGTTCCTCCAGTAACTAATACCACTTTTCCCTTAAATTCGTTTTCAAACATTGTTAAATCTCCTTTCGTTTTGTGTTCCGAAGCATTCCCGTTACTTCAGAATTGCATCACCGATACGTCAACTCAATGAATGGTAATATTTTAACATTTTTTTAATAGGTTAAGTAAATGGATAACTGTTTTTTTATACAAAACAGATGGACAAAAAGTAAGAATATATAGTCAAAATGACGGACAAATAAAATAACGCAAAAAAAATGACTTCTGCTAATAATAAATTTTTAACAGAAGCCATAATTCATTTGGACTTTTTTTCTATTGGAGAAAAATATCCCTTTTCCATATGGTCGGTAATGATACCTAAAAAGTTCATCATATAGCAAAAACAGAGCTGGATACTATCGCTTGAGTCACTTTTTGCCTCGCTTAAAAGTCCGTCCATCGAGTCGTTGGCAATCTGTGCTGACAGCCCCTTAAGGTAAACGATGGGGGGCTGTGACGGGACGGAAAAATTCTCGTATTTTAGGTATGGATTTGCAACCATATACATGTAGGTGCCGCTGTTCATACGTGCCTCAGCAACTTCAAGCTCCTCACGCCTTGAGGGCAGGAAGCGGTAACGGTGAAACGGCCCTAAGTTAATCAGGGTATTGGGTCTTAGTTTGTATTTCAGTCCGTTTACATCTATATTTCCAGTACCGTGCCGAATCAGAAAAAAGGTTTGGTCCCGATTATTTGTATAGGACATGGGGGTTCTGATACGGCGAAGATGTGCAGATACGTTCTCTGGAAGGACAGTGTTGGCAAAGTAATCGTGGGCACCGGAAAAAACGGTACGGTTTTCTTTTGGCATGATTATCATCTGCTTTCTTAAATTAAATTCTAACGGTTTGTTGTTTTCTTTTGGGGTTCTGTCACACTTCGCTGCTTTCTGAACTCTCCGGGGGAGAGTCCGTTGATACCAAAAAATACCCGCGCCATAGTACGGTCTGAGCCGAAGCCGGATTCGATTGCAATGTCCATAATCGGAAGATTCGTTGTAGTCAAAAGTGATTCGGCATAGCGGACCCGAAACAGCGATAGAATCTCCTTGTAGCTGGAATTCAGCCTGGATTTGAACTGAATCCGCAGAATGTTTTTCGAGGTGTAGAGATCCCGCGTTACACTCTTAGAGTCGATTGGCTCAGTCATATTCTCATACAGGTAGCTGACGGCTGCAATCAATGTCTCGCTCATGATGGTTCCGCGGTATATCCTCCCGTCTTTTCCGTCGCTGAGCATTTGGTTCAGATAGGTCTGGGGCGTCATACCTGTCATAGTCTTAAAACGGCGGAAGAAGGTAATTTCTTCGTTAAAGCCGGATATAGACGATATATAGTCAAATGAAAGGCTGTCGTATAAAAAGTATGTCATGGCATGGGCCAGGCGCAGCCGGTTCAGATAGTGATTAAAATTCAGCCCTGTTGCTACAAGAAGCGCATGGTTAAGCGAAGCCTCGGTTGTAGTCGGGCAGACGGCATTGACAACATCTGAAATTGTCAGAGGCGCGGTACTGTGGGCAGCAATATAGAGACTTGCCTTGCGGCTCAAAGGAAACGAGTCAAATCTGTACGTCGCCTTCTTGCCTTTGGCAAATCGGTTATAAAGCAGCTCAATCTGCCGCAGAAATGAACTGCGGATTACGGTTGAACCGTAGGTATTCTTCTTGTCCAGCTTATGGAACTGCTCAAACAGATGTAAAATCTGTTCCACTTCTGCGCCCTCAGGCCCGATAACCGGGAGGTTATTGACAACCTCAAGCTCAGTCGTCGGAGAAATCCTGTTGAAGGCATAGTAATTCAAAAGCTGATAATCATAAGAACAGACCCATAAGTGAAGCTGACTGCCGAAATCAGGGCAGATTGTAATCACCTGTGAGCACTGAATCCATGATACACAACCGGGTTGAACTGAAAATTCTTCTCCATTTATAATAAAACTACCATATCCTTTTCTGACGAGTATAAAATAACTGTCGAATTCCATGACCGGAAACATCTCGCTGCTAATCACATGCTTTTGCAGTTTGAGATATTTGTCAGGGCCACAGAAAATACCATCTCTCGGCAACTCGCATAAAGGACGGATTTTTCTTTTCAAAACGATGGTACTCCTTTATTTCTTGTTTAATGTCGAAATATGTCACTCCATTGATATAGTAAAGATTATCACATAAAAGAGGGGAAATCAATGAAATGTAAGAAAGTTTTCACAAATTTCATAACTCCCGGAAGGACAGGCAGCAGGAAAAAGACCGCAGATATCGGGGTTGTCTGCGGTCTTTTTATCTGTCTGGATATTTATGGTAGAGGTTCCCATTCCTCCGGCTTCCACCCCTTTGGAGGAAGCGGATTGCGGTAGTCCCCGTTTGTCTGGTACTGGTACATGCGCATGGTCTTAATACGCCAAAAGCCTTCTGAATCTTTTTCAAAATCATCACAGTAGATTACCCGCGTCTCAACTGTGTAACCGTCCTCTGTATAGACGTGATGATCCTCGTACTGAAATACACCGCGCGCATGCTGGCTGTCCATAATCCACACAAGAGGCTGGTGCCCCATATGGGATGTTACCATAGGAAGATTACTCCATTTGGCATGTTTTGCCTGGGTTAGAGGATCCTTTGCCGCCAACTGTCCATTGTGGAAACAACGAAAATCTTTTGTGAACAGCTCTAAAGCATATTCCTCCTTCTTCATATCCATCAGCCACCAGTAATAATACTTAGTCTCTATGATTTTTTGAAATTCACAGAGAAGCTCAGGTGTATACTGCTGCCGGCGGGCGTTTAGGACTACCTCAAGAATCCGGGCCCTTTCCTTTGGTTTCAGATTTCGTACTTTGAATGCCATCTGCTGTACCTCCTGTTTCTTTTACTACAATTTATATGCGGCCTCAAAGCCTTCCCACATAGCGAAGCTTGCCTGGCGTGCCCTTACAGAATCGCCGACTGCATATACCTCTGGGATAAATGTCTTAAGTTCTTCTGAAAGCGGGTCATAATTCCTAGAGCCAAGGCCAAAGAGTACATAGTCAAAGCCCTTAAGCCATTCTTCTGTTCCATCCTGGCGCAGAACCTTCACATCATGGTCAGTTACTTCCAAAATCTTAGTATTTACATTGATATTGACGCCTCTGCTCTTTAATTTACGGATCAAAGGTGTGCGGTTCGGTGCGCATACATTGGTAAGAAGCTGTGGAAGCATCTCAATCAGAGTTACCTCTACGTCACCGATACTTGCCTCAAATCCCTTGGTATAAGAGTTGGGCCTTGCATTCTCAAGCACCACCTCTGCCGTCTCACAGGCAACGGCGCCGCCGCCCAGTACGCAGACGCGTCCTCTTGGAATTACGAATTTGCCTCTCAGGAAGTCATGGGCAGTACGAACCGGATATTCCTTGGTTCCCTTGATTGGCGGAACCAACGGTTTTGCGCCGGTAGCAACGATGACAGCCTCCGGTGCGAACTCCTTAACAGCCTCAACGGTTCCTTCTTTGCCAAATTCAAAGGTTACGCCCGCCTTCTTGGCACGGTAGTTCAAATGTACCATCCACTTGGTCATTTCCTGCTTGCCAGGTGCAACTACGGCCAGGTTCAACTGTCCGCCGATCTTCTTGTCAGCTTCCCATACTGTAACCTGATGGCCTCTCTCTGCCGCTGTTACAGCCGCCATCATTCCGGCAGGGCCGGCGCCCACTACCAGCACCTTCTTAGACTTCTCGGCAGGAACCTCCGGAAAATCATACTCTCTGCCGATTCTTGGATTGATGTGGCATCTGCATTGCGGGAACGCTTCGCTTCTGCTGATACAGCTTCCGCCGCAGCTTCCGCAAGGAGTAATCTCATCAAACTGGTTTGCCAGAGCCTTTTTACACAGGTCCGGATCAGCAAGGAGAGGACGGCCAATAGAGACGCCGTCTACCAGGCCGCGCTCAACAATGTCTGCCGCATAGCGGATATCGTTAATCTTTCCGGCAACATAAACAGGAATGTTGACAACCTTCTTAATCTCAGACGCTTCATATACATTAACGCCAATCTGTTTATTCTGGCTTGGGATGATATGCTCTAATCCTTCGTACTGTGTACCGCCGGAAATCTCCAGCATATCGATTCCGGCAGCCTCAAACTTCGGAGCCAGATACAGCATATCCTCAAGGGAGTTTCCGCCGACCATACGCTCGTCGCCGGAGATACGTAAAATTAACGGGAAATCTGGGCTTACATTCTTTCTTACCTCCTCGATAATCTCTAAGATAAATCTTGCCCGATTATCTAATCCGCCGCCGTACTCATCCATTCTCTTGTTGCGCAGAGGTGAAAGGAACGCGCCTGCAAGCATATAAGCGTGTGCACAGTGAATTGAGATACCTCCGCAGCCGGCTTCCTCCGCCCTGCGCGCAGCCTGGCCAAACTGCTTAACGATCTTCTGAATCTCCTTCACGGTAATCGGACGGCTCACATGGCAGTTAGCATTCACATTGGCGGATGGGCCTAAAGGCGCTATCTTCCGGTATCCGCAGATGGATTCCGGTCCCGGATGAATAATCTGCGGAATCAACACGCTGCCCGCCTCTCTGACGCGGTCTGCAAACTCCTTAAACTGGGGAACCAGGCTATCCTTATCTAATGCAGTCGTATTGCCAAGATAAAGGTATTTGTGGTCAACGGTTACGGCATCGATCATGACATATCCGGTGCCCCCCTCAGCACGACGGACAAAAATATCTGCCAGCTTTTTCGGAACAGTTCCATCAGCAGCTTCATAATCCATACTCATAGGCGCCATTGCTACACGGTTTTTCAGTGTGGTTTTCCCTAATTTAAGGGGACTGAAAAGCTTTGAATCTTTCATATCTGTTATCATATAAATTCCTCCTGACCTATTGTTAAATTCATTATAAACGAATAAATGAGGGGGTGCGTCACATTTTTTTGTCAAATAATCTACATTTTCAAAAGAAATCGTTATAAAATCTTACTAAAAAGAAGGACAATTTGTTGAATTTTACTACCAAAATGACGAGAAAGAAAATCAAAATTGGATATTAGTGACATGAAAAATTGATTTTTTGTACATTGTTTGTGCATTATAATCCACTTTTTGTTCCGACATGGTGTGGAGGTTAGTGTTAAAATTTAGACAAGTTTACTATATAAAGTTTACTATCCGATACGTTTCAACATATTCCGGCAGATTATTCCCGTAGTTGCCAGAATGAATTGAAAAAATAAAAAAAGAGAGGATGATTTTGCAAATGAGTTATGATGCATTGTTTTCACCTATTAAATTAAGAGGACTTGAGTTAAAAAACCGAGTTGTTCTGCCGGGTATGGCCACAAAGATGGCGAAAGGTAAGCATGATGTAGCTGAGGATCTTCCGGGATATCACGCGGCAATCGCAGCAGGGGGATGCGGACTGAACATTGTAGAGATTGCGTCTATCTGTCCGGAATGTCACGCAACGATTTATCTTGGACTTTATAATGAGCATCACAGAGAGCAGCTTGCGAAGATTACAAAGGCAATCCACGACAATGGCGGAAAAGCAGCAGTACAGATCTGGCACGGCGGATTCGTTCCGGAGGAATTCTTTGACAAGACGAACAAGGTAGAGACACCGGATAATATTACGGTTGAGCGTATCCACGAGATCGTAAAGCAGTTCGGTATTTCCGCGAAGTATGCGGTAGAAGCAGGCTTTGACGCGTTGGAGTTCCACAGCGCGCATACATATCTGCCTCATGAATTCATGAATGCGTCACTGAATAACCGTACAGACGAGTATGGCAACGAGAGCCTTGAGAACCGCTGCCGCTTTAGCTTAGAGGTTATCCGTGAGATGCGTGCAAACATGCCGGAGGATATGCCGCTTATTATGCGTCTGGATGCTATTGACGAGATGCTTCCAAAGAATACGACGGTTGAGGAAACCATCCAGTTTATCAACTGGGCCCAGGAGGCAGGCGTAGACGCAGTCAACCTTTCAAGAGGAAATGCGCGCAGTCTTGCAACCGTTTATGAGGTTCCGCCGTACAACCTTGAGCCAGGCTTTAATATGGAAAATATTACTGCGATCAAGAAGGGTGTAAATATTCCGGTTATCGGTGTTGGGCGTGTAAATATGCCGGCTCTTGCAGACGAGTTAATCCGCGACGGAAAGATTGATATGGTCGCAGTCGGCAGAGGACAGTTGGCTGATAATCAGTGGTGTACCAAGGCAAGAGAAGGACGCGACGCTGAGATCCGCCGCTGTATCGGATGTTCAGAAGGATGCTACGACAAGGTTATCGACCCCAAGGCTACCCACATTACCTGTACGCGTAATCCACGGCTTTGCCTGGAATTTGAAGGAATGCCGAAGGCTGAGACTCCAAAGAACGTAATGGTAATCGGCGGAGGAATCGGCGGCCTGGTTACTGCTGAGATTCTGAAAGAGCGCGGACACAACCCGACTGTTTATGAAGCAGGCGAGAGCGCAGGCGGAAGATTCGTACTGGCAGGCAAGGCGCCTAAGAAGCAGGGCTTCACGGACGCTGTTCTGTGGGAGATTGAGAACTGCAAGAGAATGGGTATCGAGATTAAGACGAATACAACTGTAACACCAGAGCTTATCGCAGAAGTGAAGCCGGATCATGTAATCATTGCAACCGGTTCTGAGTATGTGAAGCCGGAGATTCCAGGAATTGACAACGCCGATGTTGTTTCCGCAGAGGATGTTCTGAATGGAAAGGTTGAGGCAAAGGGTGAAGTCCTGATTCTTGGCGGCGGTATGATTGGATGTGAGGCGGCTCAGTATTTGATTGAAAAGGGTGTTAAGGATGTCCGCGTAATGGATAAGAAGCGCGTAGGCAACAAGATGGGTATGCTTCGTACCATGTTCATGGATATCGAGTATCCAGGCAAGACGATTCAAAAGAGCATCCGCAGCAATGTAACAGCTATTGGAGATCATGAGATTACATACAAGTTTACAGATAAATCTAAAAAGACCAGCGAAAAGACCCGCCACTTTGATACACTCGTAATTGCTATTGGAACCACCTCTCGTCCGACAGAGGCCCTGACAGCAAAATGTGAGGAGTTAGGTATCGCTTATGACGTAATCGGCGATGCTAAGAAGGTTGGAATGGGTATCGACGCAACGGCTGACGCATATGCAGTAGGCAGAGCCGTTTAATATCGCAGAAAGGAATGAAATGTTATGACTGTTGAAGAACGTCTGGAAGCGTTAGAAAAAGAGTTACAGCAATTAAAAGATGTACAGGCAATCAAAGAATTAAAAAGCAAGTATTTGTATGCCATGGATACCAAGGATTGGGAGACATTTGCGTCTACAATGGCGCCGGATATCGAGACCTCCTACTCTGATGGAAAACTGAAATTCCATGGACCGAAAGAGGTTACGGATTACATTTCCAGTACCATGCCAAAGACAGAGGTTACACTTCACCAGGGACATAATCCGCAGATTTGGTTTGAGAGCGATACCGTTGCTTACGGTAAATGGTATCTGCGCGACGAGCTGATCTTTGATAAGGGCGACCCGTATGAAGGTCTGGAAATCAAAGGCTCTGCAATCTATACAGATAAGTATGTGAAGATTGACGGACAGTGGCTGATTCAGGATACCGGATATATCCGCGTGTATGAGGAGTCATTCCAGCGCGACTCAACACACAGGGTACGTATCAGTATGTTCCGTCCGTCTACGAAGAAAAAGAAAATTGCCAAGAGAAAAACCGTAAAAGAAGATTAATGTAAACAGCTACATATGCCGCTGTGCCTGTCTGGTATGGCGGCATATTTGCGAAACAAAATATATATCCGATTAGGGGGCGAGAGAAATGCTGCGCAATCTTCGCAGAAAAATATACAAAAAAATCCGTTTCGAGACATGGTACCGTAAAGCATATTATTATCACCGCAAACGGGAGGAAATGGACGAAATTATTGAAAAATACAGAGGGCCGGAGGTGTTTGAAGACCGGCGTTATCTGCGTTCTCTGCGTCGGGATATGATTCGCAGCCTTTTTAAATATGGCTCATATTACAGTGAATATTTCCTATTTGGGTATGAAGAAGAAAAGAGTCCGGAATACAGAGGCTCTTTTATCACAGAAGGGATACGGATGAGCTTCTACCCACGCATGAATCTTAAGAAGAATACAGACCTTCTGGAAAATAAATACAGGACGTATAAGAAATTTGAGGACATGTTCAAGCGTGAGGTTATCCGCGTCAAAAAGAATGAGGAGCCGACTGAGGAAAATTTAAAGAATTTAGAAGAATTTGCAGCCCGCCACGTAAATTATGTGGTAAAGCCAGTGTATGCGGCTTTTGGTACTGCTGTGAGAATCGAAAATATCGCTATGTACGATTCGGTGGAGGATGCCCATGCGCGCTACCGGAAGAACGGCGTTGTTATAGAAGAACTGATTGAACAGGGAGAAGCAATGGCGTGTATTCACCCTGGCTCAGTCAATACCCTCCGGATACCTACGGTGATTATTAAAAATGCCGAGGGTGAACCCAAGATACAGTTGTTTCATCCCTCCTTAAGAATGGGAAGGGATGGAAGTTTTGTGGATAATTTTAGCGCCGGAGGAGTCAGCGCGCTTATTGACCCGCAAACCGGTATGATATATACTGATGGTGCAGACAAAAAAGGACATAGTTTTGAACGCCATCCGGACAGTGGAATCAAGTTCCAGGGATTCCAGATTCCGGAATGGGATGCCGCTGTGTCCATGGTAAAGAGAGCCGCAATGATGATTCCGGATAACCATTATTGCGGTTGGGACCTGGCGTACAGCAAAGACAGGGGCTGGTGTATGGTGGAGGCAAACTGTACGGCGCAGATGGGAGCCATGCAGATGGTTGAGAAAAAAGGCCGGAAGCATGAGCTGGAGGCATTGATTGCGCAGATGTAAGCTTAATTTGCAAACGCAAAGAAACAGATAGATGAAAATTAAGAGGGACATGAGATGGGGCAGCTATCGGATATAAGAAGGATGATTACCTCAAGAAAATACATACGGGAATTCGCGGAGGATTACGCAGGGAGATACGGGAAGAATCCAAAGGAGGTTTTGCAGGATATCCTTCAGGCAAAGAAGCTGAATCATATCTCCTTTGGTGAATATGAGTGGATTGGCCACTATGACCTTTCGCCTGAACAGAAAAAGACCGTTTCAACGCTGTGGACTCGTATGGAATTCCGCAAAATGTTTACGGACAGACGCTATATTGGTATGCTTATGAATAAATACATTTTCTCAAAAGTATTTGCAGAGTTCTATGGACGCCGGTGCGCGCAGGCATCAGAGGTTGATGGGGATTTGCTTAAAAGACTGGGGGAAAATGGCGGCCATGTGGTCTACAAACCGAATTGCAAGGGGATGGGGAAAGGGATCCGCGTCCTTCCGGTGACGACGGCACAGGAGATTGACGAAGCCCTGGAATGTATCCGCAGCGAGGGAAACGGAATCGTGGAGGAGTACATCTGTCAGAATAAGGTCTTAAGCGAGCTGTATCCTAAGGCTGTGAGCGTGATTCGTTTTTACTCTGTGTGTTCGCCCCAGGGCAGCTTTCTGTTCGCCCCTGTGCTTACGGTGGCGCACCAGAATGAGATTTCTAACGGCTGTCAGGACGCGCTGACCTCCATGGTGGACATACGGACAGGGGAGGTGCTTACCCAGGCGGTGGACCAGAATGAGATGGTGGAGTATGAGACTCATCCTGTCACGGGTAAGGCGTTTCGGGGAGTTATGCTTCCCTTCTGGGAGGAAACGATTGCGATGATGCGTAAGGTGGTTCCTCTGGCCAGTAAGATTTCCAATATCGGATGGGATGTTGCGATTACGGGAGAGGGCCCTATGCTTGTGGAGGCGAATACGATTCCGGGCTTTACTACTGCACAGTATTCCGGATTTGGCAGTATAACGCAAGGGTACGGCTATCAGCCCTTGTTTGACGCGGTACATGGGATTGGGTTTGAGGTTGACAGACGCTTCGAGAAGGTGGTTTTGAAGCTCTGACAAGGCGAAAAGGAGGGCACGCGGGATGGCAAAGCAGATTAAGGTCTATTATACCAAACTTCACAATATGGGAGATCAGTTGAATGAGCTGATTCTTGAGAAATGTTTTGGATATGAGGTCATGCGCTGTTCATTTCTGGAGGGAGAGCTGTGCGCCATTGGAAGCTGTCTGGGGATGTATACCCTGCATGGGACCTTCCCCATGCGAATCAGACAGAGAGTCAATGGGCTTTTAAGCCCGCATGTGTCAATCTGGGGAACCGGCTTTATCAATTACTCGGACTGTGAAGGAATATTCTTTAAGAGAGACATGGATTTCTGTGCGGTCAGAGGAGAGCTGACGAGGAAAAGGGTAGAGAAAATGACAGGGAGAACACTGGATATTCCCACGTCCGACGCGGGGCTTCTGGCGTCTGAGCTTTTGGAGGTTAAGCCGGAGAAATGCTACGACGTAGGGATTATCCCCCATCTCTGTGATTTGAAGGACCCCAGGGTGTCAGAGCTTGTTGAAAAATATGCCGGCAGGTTCATCAATGTAAAGGATGAGCCTATGAAGGTAATTGAGGAGATTGCAAGATGCAGATGTATTCTCTCAAGCAGCCTGCACGGACTGATTGTGGCGGACAGCCTGGGTATTCCCAATCTGCACATAGTATTTGGCGACAGGCTGTTAGGCGACGGCTATAAATTTGACGACTATTATTCCGCCTATGGTATGACGCACACGCCCTATGATTTGCGGACGGAAAGGCTTCCAGAGCTGTCCATGGTTGAAGGCAGGTACACAATCCGTCCGGAGGCGGTTTTGGAGAAAAAGAGGGCGCTTAAGGAAGTGTTCCCATTTCCAGTGACAAAGGAGTAAGAAGGATGGAACAAAAGATGATTTCGGTAATCATTCCGACATACAACAGAAAAGAGAAGCTTCCGAAGTGCATCGAAAGCGTTCTTAGCCAAAGCTACAAAAATATAGAGGTGCTTGTGGTGGACGACGCATCCACAGACGGCACGGAGAAGCTTTTTGAAGATTTTGAGGATTCCCGCCTTCGCTACCTGAGATATGAGACGAACCAGGGGGCCTGCTATGCCAGAAATTACGGCGCAAGGCGGGCAAAAGGAGAGCTTCTTGCGTACCAGGACAGCGACGATGTGTGGCATGCGGATAAGCTTGAAAGGCAGTATGAGCTGCTTTTGTCTGACGGCGCAGATATGTGCTTCTGCGGAATGAACCGTATCTCTGAGGGAAGCCGCTTCTATTATCCGGTACACCCCTTTCATCCTGAACACGCGTTGGAGGAATTCCTTGCCGAAAACAGGGCCAGCACCCAGACGATGCTGATGCATAAAAAGGTGTGGGAGCAGTTAAAGTTTGATGAGAATATCCGGCGTTATCAGGACTGGGACTTTGGTATCCGTGCCGCAAGGAGTTTTTCACTGTGCTATCTGCCGGAGGCTTTAGTGGAGTCAGAGGTGGGCGCGGACAGTATATCCTCCAGGGTAAAATCCTATCCCCATCTTCTGCATCTGCACAATAAGCATGAGGAGTTGTACATGCAGTATCCAAAAAGCGAGGCGGTGATGAACCGGCGTCTCGGAAAACGGGTGCATCAGACAGACCCCGCGCTGGCGGCGGTTCATTTTAAAAAAAGCTTCGGCTTAAGCCGCAGTTTTTATGACCTCGGATACTGGATGGCGGACAGCCTTCGGGCTATGTTCTGGAACAAAGGAAGGGTAAGCGAAAGGGAGAAGGAAGCATGACAGCGTTTGTTATACTGCATTACCGCGCCATAGATATGACAAAAACCTGTGTGGAGAGAATCGAAGCCCTGGAGGGCAGCAACCACATTGTAATCGTAGATAACGCTTCTCCCAACGGCACAGGCAGGCTTTTGGCAGAAGAATATGCGGGAAAAGAGCAGATTACCGTTCTGCTGAATCAGGAGAACGCCGGATTTGCCAGGGGCAATAACCTGGGGCTTCGTTGGGTGTGCGACCATCTTGAGCCAGAGTTTGTGGTTGTTCTGAACAATGATGTAGAAATTATGCAGAAGGATTTCGCGGCGCGAATTGGCGGGATTTTTAGAGAGCATCCCTTCGACGTCCTTGGGCCGGATATACTCTCCGTCTTTTCGGGGATTCACCAGAGCCCTAAGAGCCTTTGCGGCTGTACGCTGGAATCGGTGAGAAGGAAATATGCGAAGGTGAAGAAAAGCAGTAATCCGATCCTGCTTCTTTTAAGCAGCGGCGAGAAGAACAGCCCTGCCATCTGGAAACGGGTACAGCGGCGGCAGAGGGCGAAGCAGAGGATTGATTCTTCGGTTTCGGCAGAGGGGGTTGTCCTCCATGGCTCATGCGTCATCTTTTCCAGCCGGTATCTGGCGGCCCACCCAGAGCCGTTCTATCCTAAGACCTACATGTATTATGAGATGGAGATTCTGGAGTGGCTGTGCCGGCAGCAGGGAAATGTCATACGCTATGACCCGTCAATCTCGGTACTGCATTACCAGTACGTGGCTTCCAAACAGGAATATAAATCCATTGTGAAACGCTCGAAATTTGTGATAGAATGTCTTTTAGATTCCTTAAAAGCAGCGGAGGAATTGATTCTTGAAGCGGGCGGGGAGGAAAAACCGTGAAGAAAAAAAGAATCAGCAAGACAACCAAGGCATTTTATATATTCCTTTCTTATGTGTCGCCCCGTCTGAACACAAAGCTTCTTTTCCTTAAGAAATTCGGACGTCTGCCGAATCTTAAGACTCCGGAGACACTCAATGAAAAGCTTCTCAAATTAAAACTAGAGGATTTTGGAAAAAATGAGCTGGTAAGACAGTGCGCGGATAAATACCGGGTACGGGAGTATGTGAGGGACTGTGGGCTTTCGGGCTGTCTGAATGAGCTTCTGGCAGTATATGACACACCGGAGGAGATTGACTGGGACAGCCTTCCTGAGAGCTTCGCCGTGAAGTGGAATTTTGGCTGCGGCTACAATCTCATCTGTGAGTCCAAAGGAGAGCTTGATACTGCGGCGGCAGAAAAAAAGCTGGAAAGGTGGGGGAGAGAGCCGTTCTGGGCTTATTTTTCTGAATTACAGTATCGGGGAGTCCAAAAAAAAATCATTGTGGAGGAATATATCGGCGGCAAAGACAAAACGCCGCCGGATGACTATAAATTTTATTGTTTCCACGGCAATGCCTATTGTGTCATGGTGTGCGTGGGGAGGGAGGAGGGCTGGCCCCGTTTCTATTTCTTTGACAGAGAATTCAGGCTTATGCGCATCAACCGTGACTCGGTGAATGCGCCGGAGGATTTTTCACTCCCCAAGCCTTCGGGGCTTTCGGAGGCGTTTCAGATTGCCGACAGGCTGAGTGCGGGCTTCCCTTTTGTGCGCGTGGATTTGTATCTGACAGAGAACGGCGTGCGTTTTGGGGAAATGACCTTCACTCCGGCGGCGGCTCTTGATAATAAGCGGCTTCCGCAGACTGACCTGCTCTTTGGCAGACTGATGTAGGAGGGAACAGGAGTTAGATTATGAAAATAGCGGTTTTAGGGGCAGGGAACAGCGGGTGCGCGCTGGCGGCCGACTACGCGTGGCGCGGTCATGAGGTGACGCTGATTAAGACGTCCCACTCCCTGCATGATGATAATTTCAGCCATCTCAAAGAGAACGGCAAAGTGATGGTGATGGATGAATTCGGTACGGAAAAGGTCTGCAAAATCACCCGCCTGACCAGGGAGGTCGGCGAAGTCTGCGGACAGGACGTTGTGCTTTTGTGTACCCAGACAGGCTTTCATGAGGAGGTGCTTAAGAGGGCAGTTCCCTATCTGGAGGAAGGACAGCTTCTTCTCATTAATCCGGGGTATCTCTCCACAGCTTATGCCCTTGGGCTTGGGCTTAAGGAGGGCGTCATAGTGGCGGAGGCTGAGAGTAACTTTATTGACGGGCGGATATCGTCGCCCGGACATTTCAAAGTGGGCTTTCGTAATGTGCGCAATCCTCTCGGTATCTATCCCGCCCAGAAGACAACTCAGGCGGCAGAGGTTTTGGACAAGCTAGGAACGCCCTTCGTGTATTTAAAGAGTGTTGCAGAGGCGGCTCTGCATAATCCCAATATGATTGTACATACAGTGGGCGCGGTCATGAGTATTCCTCGGATTGAGGCCACAAAGGGAGATTACTGCATGTATCATGAGGTGTTCACGCCTTCTGTGTGGACTCTTTTGGAGGCCCTGGACGCAGAAAAGATGGACATACTGGAAGCCCTGGGCTTTGAACGGCTCGCCTATGCGGATGCCTGCAAATTCCGAAACAGTCTGGACGAACAGCGGGAAGGCCGCGAGGTGTTTTTTGAGTATGCGTCCATGCCGGAGAGGGCGAAAGGCCCTCAGAGTGTGAGCTCAAGATACATTACAGAGGATGTTCCCCAGGGCCTGGTGCTGATGGAAGCCTTAGGGCAGGCGCTTGATATTCCGGTTCCGGTGTGTACGGCGCTGATAGAGCTTGCGTGCGCGTCCCTTAAGAGGGATTTCCGCAGGGAAGGGCGTACCCTCAAGCGGCTTGGCGAGGAGAATGTACGCAGGATATTGGGGAAATAGGAGGTTTAGGCAGGATGTCAAGGTGGAGTGCAGGAAAAAAGATATATCACATGGCAAAGCGGCTGAAAGAACAGAGGGGCGGTTTTACGGTCATGTATTTTATAGATGCGCTTCGTTGCAGCTACCGGCATCAGGCTTCACCGGAGAATTATTTTGTGCTTCGCTTCTACGAGCTTAAGGACGGGGAACGGCAGACCTATCTGACCTCCGGACGGTCAGCCAGGGCAGATAAAGAGCTGAACCAGTTCATGACAGAGGAAAAAGAGAAAATCATGTCCCATAAGCATCTGTTTTACCAGAATTTTTCGGATTTTGTGCATCGGGATTATTTATATGTGCCTGAGGCTTCCTACGCGGAGTTTTCTGCATTTCTTGACGCTCATGACGCGCTTATCGTCAAGCCGGATCGGGGAATCATGGGGCAGGGGATTGAAAAACTGTGTACCAGGGACGTGGAGGATAGAAAAGCCTTCTATGAAAAATGCAGGACAGAAAAGCGTCTGGTTGAGCAGGTGATTGAGCAGCACGAGGCGTTAGATAAAATCAGCCCATGCGTCAATTCTGTGCGTATTAATGCGGCGAGAGACGTAAGGGGTAGGGTCCGGCTGATTGGCGGCTGTCTGAAATGCGGCGCGAAAGGGGCGGTGGCAGACAATTTCCACTCAGGAGGGGCCGCCTATCCACTTAATCTTGAGAACGGCGCCGTTACTGGGCCAGGGCGCAATAATACAGAAATCAAGGATTATGAATATCATTCAGGCTCGTCTGTCTATATGCCGGGCTTCACCCTGCCTCACTGGGAGGCGGTCAGAGCATGTGCAATACAGGCAATGGAGGTGATACCAGAGCTAGGATATGTTGGGTGGGACATTGCGGTTACCCAGGGAGGCGCGGAATTAATTGAAGGAAACTGCCACTGGCCGGGCGGCAATATCATCCAGCTTGATAAAATCGGGAAGTACCCGCTGATAAAGGAGTGCTTAAAATGAGTATTTTAACAGAGAATTATCTTGTAAAGAACTTAAGAGCCTATCCTGTGCTTAGGAAAAAATTTATGTCCTATATCAAGGGCCTTGAGCAGTATCCGGAGGGCTTTACTAAGAATAAACTGTTCCACGACTATCTCAAGGTCCGCAGGCATAATCCAGAGAAGCGGGTGTCTCAGTCTGAGTATATGATTTTCGGCTTTTACAATCTGAGTGAGAAAGAGCAGAAAAAATATCTTACCGACGTGGAGGCAACGCGTCTGATGCGTCCGTACAACAGTGAAGCAGAGCCGTATCTGAAAAGTAAGGAGACATTTCTTAAGAATTTTACACGTTTTATACATAGAGGGTGGCTTTACGTGCCGGATGCGACTTTTGAGGAGTTCTGTGAGTTCGTGTACAAGTACCGTACCGTTGCCTTAAAGCCCCAGTATTCCAGTTGGGGAATCGGTTTTCTGCGGCTTACTGAGGAGGAACTCAGGGAAAAGGAGAATCCCAGGGAGTTCTATGAGAAGATGTGTAAAGGGAAATATCTTGCCGAGGAATTTGTGGAATCCTGTGATGAGCTTGCTGTTTTCCATCCCTCCTCGCTCAATACCCTGCGTGTGATTACCTTCCGGTGCGGGGAACGCTTCCAGGTATTCGGCTGCGGACTGCGGGTAGGCAACAACGGGCTTCATGTGGATAATGCACACGGAGGCGGGATTTTCTGTGAAATGGACCCTGAAACCGGAAAGATTATTACGGACGGGCTGGATGAGTGCTCTAACAGCTACGCCGCACACCCCATGACCGGCGTGAAATTTAAAGGTACGCAGATACCCTGTTGGAAGGAAATCGTAGAGCTGTGCAGGGAGGCTTCCATGGAGTTGCCTTGTCTGCGCGTGGTGGGGTGGGATGTGGCGATTCTGTCGGACGGGCGCCTTGAGCTGATTGAGGGAAACCACAATCCAGGAATGAATATTGTCCAGGCGCCGGCGAAGCATGGGGTTCATGATAAGTTTGCGGCTTTGCTTTTGGATTATTTCGGAGAACCAGAACAGTATACGAAACCGGTGTAGCTGTAAAGAAGGCTGCTGTATTAAGGGAATATTTCCCTGATGCAGCAGCCTTTTTATTAGATTACAAGCCTAATTTTTCTTTCAGTTCTTTTGTGATATCGTATCCGCTGTGTTCCATTGGGATTACATAATCGTCTCCTTCTCCGTGGAGGGGAGTCCATACCTGTGCATAGAAAGGATTCTTCTTTGCAATCTGTCCATATCTCCACTCATGGGAAAGACATTCAGGACACCAGTGGCCGCCGTGAAGCACCGCATTCACGGACATCATAAATTCGTGCCCGTCCGCGCACCTCCATTTAATCGGAGTATAGATATCAGGAATTTCTTCTGCCAGACACTCGCCTCCGCGGAATTTGGCTGCCTGCTTCAAATCCTTAAGGGTCAGCTCGTTAAGCGCCTTTGTCTCATCATAGCCGTGGTCCAGATAGGTTACCTCCTCGCTTGGGTGATGCAGGTCGTATTCCGCCCAGTCCTTGATTGCCTTCTGTTTCCCTCTGGAACCGAAAAATGCTTGAATCCAGTTTTCTTCGTTGTTTTCAAACATCCAGTATGAACCCATCCGTTGATGCCCGATTTCTATATTCTTGGCTTTCATCTCCTGGCCGGAGGGGAACATAGAGCGAATCAGCGGATTTACAGACATCCGGCGCATTTCGTCGCGCACACCGCCCCAATACTGTTCTGCCGGAATACACCGGAAATGAAGTATCTCGTCCAGTTTGTCGCTGTCGCTGAAGAAATGTCCGTGGAAGTTATATTGTGCCAGCATATTCGCGTCAAACAGATCCTTAAGGCCAAGACCGAAAGCGCCCAGGCTGATATCCATCAATTCCCAGTTCGTGAGCCGGTATCCTGGGCCGCTGCTTAGGTTATAGCCTTTTCGCCAGAAGTCCTCCGGAACCCAGTCCTCGCAGATATTAGCCATACAGATGCCGGATTCTACGGAGGTACTCCACTCCAACACATTGTTCGGCGGCTGGTGGAAGATAATTGGCTGCTCTCCCGCGCCCTCTGCCACAGGATGCTGTCCACTCTGGCGGATGGATACCCAGTGCTTTAAGCCGGAGTCAAATACCGCCATCTCAGAAAATACCTTTGACAGTGCATAATAGTCGAAAATGGAAGGATTAATTGGGTCGCCCACTCTCCCCCAGTGAATTGGCTCTGTCCGTCCTCCGGTCAGCGCAATGGTTCCGATATATACAAAATGTACTCTGTCTGGCTCTGGCTGAGCTTTGATTGCTTTGATGATATTCAGCGTAGAGCCAATGTTGGCATATAAGGTTTCTTTAGGAAATTGGTCTGCTGCCGGAGAAACCATTGCCGCAATATGCAGTACATAGTCAGCCCCGTCAACTCCTTGCTTGATGGTATCATAATCAGCCATGTTGCCCCAGATAACCTCCAGTGACGGGCAGGCGTATTTTTGGATGATTGCGGTATCCTTCTCGGTAGGCAATACCAGTGCGCGGACTTTGAAGCGGTTTTTTCTTGAGAGAAGCTGTTTCAGCGTTTCCTGCCCCATGGTGCCGGTGCCGCCTGTCACAAAGACTACCTTCTTCGGCCTGGAGGCGGCTTCGTGTTCTCCTTCCCGGTCAAATGTCAGCGCCGCGTCAAAGGCTTCTCTGGTTGCGTCAAGCGCGCGCCGCGCCATTCCTGCATCGCCCACTTCATAATATCCAATGTGATTATCATAACATGCCTTCTCAATAGCGCTTCCGTCTCTTTTCCTGGCGCCGGTCATTACTACATAATCACAAGAGTATTTCACCCTTTTTCCGTTCTTTTCTCCTATAACGGAATGGTCGAGAATCTCTGTAACCTTTATTTCGGTTACAGGCTTAATTGCTTTCCCGTGGATGCTCTCCATCACGCAGATTTTCCTTGTGCTGCCCATGTCGGCACAGATGTCCTTTTGACTATCCAGGACGGTCACTTTTGCGCCTTTTTCAGCCAGAAATTCAGCGGTTCCCATTCCGTCCAGGCCGCCGCCAAGGATTACGACATTTCCTGTCACAGTAACCTTTCCGTTCAGTACGTCCTGGGAGGTTACCACGAATGGCTGGTCATGTCCGGGAATCGGCATGACAATCGGCTCTGCCCCGATTGCGTTGATTACGGTGTGGGGGTTTATTTGTGCAATCAGCTCTGGCGTTACCCGTGTATTCATACGGATATCCACGCCAAGCCTTCTGGCTTTTTCTCCCATGGAAATGACGGCCTTTTTCATCTCCTCCCTCCTTGGGACCTGGCCTGCCGCCAAGAACTGTCCGCCGAGTATATCCGATGCTTCGCATAAAATGGGATTGTGCTTCCTCTTTTTCAAAATGATTGCGGCCTCTAATCCGGCAATACCGCCTCCGGCCACCAGCACCGTCTTTGGCTCGGCAGCAGGGGTCAGCGCACATTCCCGTTCCCTTCCGACTGCCGGATTTCTCAGGCAGGTGATACATGGGGACTCTACATTCTCAAAGCCGTCATAGCAGCCCTGGTTACAGCCTACGCAGTAATCAATGTCGTCGGTGTTTCCGACCTGGGCCTTGTTGCAAAAATCAGGGTCTACAAGCTGAGCGCGCCCCATAACCACCAAATCTACTTTGTCCTCCTCAAGAAGCTGTTCAGCTAATTCAGCCGTGTTAATTCTTCCAACGCCGATAGTTACCATGCCGGTCTCCTTACGGATTCTCGCGGCATTGTCAATGTTAAAGGCGTGAGGAAGGTCTGCGGGAGGAACCTCGAACTTAAGCCCGTTTGTCAGGACATTTCCCCGTGAAACGTCAAGCACATCGATTCCGGCCTCCTTTGCAAGCTTACAGAAGGTGACGGTATCTTCAACGGTCATTCCGCCCTTTAGATAATCGTCATGTGCGTCAATCCTCATCAAAAGAGGCATACCCTCCGGAATCTGCTTACGGATTGCACGGATACATTCAAGAGGGAATTTTGCACGATTTTCAAGGGAACCGCCATATTCGTCTGTCCGGTGGTTGATTCCGCCGGATAGGAAGGAATGAGGCAGATATGTGTGTGCGCAGTGGAATTCGATACAGTCAAATCCGGCGTCTACTGCCCTTTTTGATGCTTTTGCGTAACACTGTACTACCTCCTCCATCTGTTCTCTGGTGATGGCGGGAAGGGTTAGCTCTGGGGTGAACTGCAAATCACTTGGCACAAAAATCTGTGCCGTCTGATCCATACCAACAGCAAGACCTCCCTGCCATAGCTGGACGCCTGCCTTACCGCCTTCTGCGTGGATGGCGTCCGCCAGTTTTTTTAGACCTGGTATGTACACGTCCTCGCTGATTGATAGAAAGCCCCGCGGTGCGCTTGGAGTGTGAACGCTGCATACCTCCACCATATTCAAGCCGCAGCCGCCTTTTGTACGCGCAACATGGTAATCAATCAGCGTTTGGGTTACATAGCTTGCTTTTCCTGCAAACTTGGTTCCCATGGATGGAAGAATTACTCGGTTTTTCAGCGCCATGTCTTTAATTTTGACAGGGCTGAACAATTTGTCAAACATTTTGTTACCTCCTTGGTTCTTTTGCTTTTTATAAATAAAATGAGGCTGCCGGAAAGTGCAAATATGTCACTTCCGACACCCTCAATCATTATTCTTTTATCTCGTCAATATCTATTAGATTGACACCTGCGACATTGAGGATTGCATCATCTGCTTTTTTAAGAAGTATTGTTGACAAGATTTGTTATATTTATTATAGCAAAAGATATGTGGAGTGTAAAGCTATGAAAACCCCTTACAGCTTTGACGCTTAAATTTATGATTACTTTCTTAGAGCACATCAGATTCTATTTTTTCATATCCTATTATCCTTACCATCCGATTTGAGACATAAAATCCCTGTGTCCTGTTCCGTACCTTCTTTTCTTTATCGTCTATCCTTTCATCACCACCTCTCCCTAATGTTTTCTATATAAACCGTATCTGCATCTTCTGATCTAGCTCTTCCTTATATTCTTCCAGCAACAGTTCCTTCATGGATTCCAACATCCTCTTATGTTTCTGTTCCATACTCTGCTTTACTTTCTTCCATATCCGTTCCCATGCCTCCAGAAACTGTCCGATCATATGCCCGATCTGAATCAAATAATTTCTTGCTTCATGGTAAAACCTCCTCTCTTTTATGGGTAGTGCGAAAAAATAGTTTGTTGCTAATTCTATTATCTCGTATTATCCCGTAAAATGGGAGGTTTTATGATTTTTTTTAAGCGTGAAAGCTGTCCGTTAATGCAAACCGTTAGAGTAATCGAAACTAGTGGATTTTTTTGTGTGTTTGAAACTTAAACCTAAAAAACAGTATGTTTTTCAGCGGCCTCCGCTTGAAGTGGGGGGTGATGATTAGTGAAATCATAATTATCTTCTTTTCATAAACTATCACTCATCTAAAAGAGCAATAAGCTTTTCTTTAAATATCTTACTGTCTGTTTCGGTAGCAACATAGAAGTTGTAATTATCAAAGGTTACCTGAGAGTCGTAGCCGTAACCTTCCTTGTACAGAATTACCTGCCCGTACGCTTCATTGTCGTCCGTCATAACGCTTGCGTGGCAGGGTTGGGTCTTTTTAAGATAATCGTCCCACAGTACGCAAGCCATAGCGACTCCGTCGGCATCATCGGCAATCGGTAAGCCTCTTGTTTCTGTATTAAATTCTATCAGTCCGCTGAAGGCTTTGGCGAAGAATTCCGACAGTCCGCCTTTTTTCTCCAGCTCGTCAAGTTCTTCCTTGGAAAAACTAGTTTCTTCAGGAAGCATATCGAAGCCGATTGCCGTAATCGCCACACCCGAATCAACCAGCACCTTGTACGCCTCGGCGTCATGATAAACATTGAACTCCGCAACAGGCGTTGCATTGCCAGATCCAAAGCCTGCGGTTCCCATTGACCAGTATTTCTTGACGCCCTTCATCGTTTCGGGATCTTTGTCAAAGGCGAGCGCAAGATTGGTGACGGGACCGAGAGCGACAATTTCCACCTCGTCGGGATTCGCCTTTACCGCTTCAACGATAAAATCAACAGCGCCCTTATCCTCAGCTTTTCGCGTGGGATGAATCAAGTCTTGATCCCCCATACCATCCTTGCCGTAAACGCTGAAGGTTTCACGTTCCTTGCCGGTATATGTAGTAGAAGCGCCTGCATAAACAGGGGCGTCGCTGCCCGCCATTTCCAGCGTCATCAACGCGTTTTTGACTGCCTGATCGAGACTGACGTTTCCTGCGGAAACTGTCACGCCAAGAATATCAATGTTTTTAGCCTTTGCCGCGATAATCAATGCGGAGGCGTCGTCGCCCGCGGTGTCGGTATCAATAATGATTTTTCGCTTTTGCTGCGGTTCGTCAAACGCTTGAGTGGTTTCTGCAATTGTTGTAGCCGTTTCCATTGTCTGCGAATTATCCTTGACGCCGCAGCCGTTCAAGGAAAGGGCGCTCACAAACAGCATAACGGCAGAAAGAATCACGCTAACCGAACGATTGAATATCAACTTCATTTTAACTTACATTCCTTTCATTATGATTTGTATATTATAACAGGAATATAAAAAATAATCCACCATAATTTCTAAGAACCAGTTCTGCGCTTAAAGTTATGTTTACTCTCTCAAGGCAATCTGGATTCTATTCTTTATACTTATTGAGTAATACATTCTTATCTCTAAGCCATAAAATCCCTATAGCCCGCCCTCGTCCTTTTTCATTTTCGCCTGTTTACTACAACCACCGCCTTTCCCCAATCATTTTTATATAAACCGTATTTGTATCTTTCTGTCTATCTCTTCCATGTATTCTTTCAGCGCTGTCTCTTTCATGGACTCTAGCAGCCTCCTATGTTTCTGCTCCAAACTCTGCTTTACCTTTTTCCATATCCCTTCCCATGCCTCCATAAACTGTCCGATCATGTGTCCAATCTGAATCGTACAAACTGTCTGCGCACAAGCAGATTCGCAGCCTTGGAAATGCCTTTTTCAGCTTTTCCATTAGACGCTAGCAGGCTTTCCTTTCACAGTCCTGCTTCTCCATCTCTTTCCCGTATTCATTGTCCACAAATTCCGTCTGAATACGGACCAGGATTTTCGGATGCAGCACCAGTTTCGCCTCCAGCACATAATAATAATTCTCGCGGTATTCTCTTTCGGTTCCCCTATTATGCGTCCGATGCAGACTCTCCCCGTCCAATTCCTTCCGGGTACTGTGAAGCTGTGTCCCATCTATAATAACCTGCCAGTATTTTCCTCGGATGCTTCATAGTAAAACCTCCTCTCTTTTATGGGTGTAACGGTTGTATTCATTATCGGTATGGGCTATAATATAGCGTATGAATTTGGCTTGATAGAGTGTAGCTTAGAATTTAATTTTTTATAGAAGGGATTGAAATGAACAAGATTACAAGCACGTCGAACGCAAAGGTAAAACGTCTGGTGAACCTTAAGAAGAAACGGAGGGCAAGGGATGAAGAAAAGGTATTTCTGGTGGAGGGAATCCGGATGTTTCGGGAGGCGCCTAAAGAGATATTAAACGAGGTCTATGTATCGGAGTCATTTTACAAAAAAGAACGGAGTGTGGCTGATGATCTTCTTGTATCCTTTGAGGTATTGTCGGACACGGTGTTTGATTATGTGTCGGATACGCGGACACCCCAGGGTATTCTGTGCGTAGCGAAGCAGATGGAGTATACACTGGATACAGTAGTGGGAGGAGACAAGCCCCATATTGTGGTGCTTGACCGCCTGCAGGATCCCGGCAATCTGGGAACTATTTTCCGGACGGCGGAAGGGGCGGGTGTGACGGGAATTATTATGGACCGTGAATGTGTGGACATCTATAATCCCAAGACAATCCGTTCCACCATGGGTTCAATCTACCGTATGCCCTTCTGTTATGCCGCGAATCTGGCGGACGCAATCAGTTTTTTAAAGGAGAGGGGTATCCGGACCTATGCGGCGCATCTGGAGGGAGCGCGGGATTATGATGAGGAGGACTATTGCCGTCCATGTGCATTTCTGATCGGAAATGAAGGGAATGGGCTTACCAAGGAGATTGCGGATTTGGCGGATAATTATATTAAGATACCCATGAAGGGGCAGGTAGAGTCGTTGAATGCGGCGATTGCTGCGTCGGTGCTGATGTTCGAGGCGGCGAGGCAGCGTCGGACTATGTCCGATAGGGATTGTATATTAAGAAAGGTGTGAGAAAATGCAGCCTGTAATTGATTTGTCAAAAGAATACGGCCTGGTATTGGACGGAGGCGGCGCGCGGGGCGCATACCAGATTGGCGCATGGAAGGCTCTTTCGGAAGCGGGAGTGAAGATAAGCGCCGTGGCCGGAACGTCGGTAGGCGCTCTCAATGGCGCACTAATCTGTATGGGCGATATTGAGAAGGCCGAGAATATATGGAGAGAGATGACATTTTCGTCGGTCATGGATGTGGACGACGAGTGGATGGAACGCCTGTTTCAGAAGCAGACCACCATCAAGGAGTTTCTGAACGAGGGTTGGAGGATGCTCAAAGACGGTGGCGTGGATGTGACGCCTCTGCGAGAGCTGATACATGAGACAGTGGACGAGGAGGCAATCCGCGGCTGCGGCAAAGAATTCTGTCTGCTTACCTTTTCGGTGTCAGAATTTAAAGAACTGGATTTAAGCATCGACGATATTCCGGAAGGGCTTTTGGAGGACTTCCTGCTGGCCAGCGCATATTTGATTGGCTTCAAGAATGAAAGGATTCAGGGTAAGAAATATATTGACGGCGGCGTGGTGAATAATGTACCATTGAATTCATTGGTTAAGCGTGGGTATGAGGATATCATAGCCGTGCGGATTTACGGCCCTGGGAGAGAGCCCCGCGTGCGGATGCCCCAGGAGAGCGAGAAGTATGAGATTGCGCCGAGAGTGAAGCTTGGAAGCATTATCGAATTTTCGGGGAAACGAAGCCGCCAGAATCTTGTAATCGGGTACTACGATGCGAAGCGGATGCTGTACGGGCTTGAGGGAACCATTTACTATTTAGAGCAGACCCATGACGAGGCTTATTATGAGGATATTTTGGAGGGGATGCGTGAGATTGAGAAGGCGGAGATTGGATTTGTCCTAAAGCTGCCCCTTGGGTTTAAGGCAAAGGATTTATTCATGGGTATGCTTGAGGCTGCGGCAAAATTATTGCAGGTTCCCAAATATCAGATATACACAGTTGACCAATTATATGATATGGTATATAAAAAATACGAAGCATTAAACGATCAGATGAACCTGCCGAGGTTTGTACACGTACTGACAGGATTAAGAGAGGGATTGACGATGAATTTAAAAGGAAGAAGCTTTTTGACGTTAAAGGATTATACACCGGAGGAGATTAACTATCTGTTGGATTTGGCGGCAGACCTGAAGGAAAAGAAGAAAAACGGTGTGCCGGTTGATCATTACAGGGGGATGAATGTTGCCCTGATTTTTGAAAAGACAAGCACCAGAACCAGGTGCTCGTTCGAGGTGGCGGCCCACGATATGGGTATGGGAACCACTTACCTTGATCCAAGCGGCTCACAGATTGGAAAGAAGGAGAGCATTGAGGATACGGCGCGGGTGCTTGGCAGGATGTATGACGGGATTGAATACCGCGGCTTCGGGCAGGAGATTGTGGAGGATTTGGCAAAATATGCGGGCGTACCGGTATGGAACGGCCTGACCAATGAGTATCACCCGACACAGATGTTGGCGGATTTACTGACAATTCGTGAGCATTTCGGTTATCTGAAAGGGATAAAGCTGGTTTATATGGGGGATGCCAGATACAATATGGGTAATTCCCTGATGATTGCCTGTGCAAAGATGGGGATGCATTTCGTTGCCTGTACGACGGAGAATTATTTCCCTGACGCGGAATTAGTGGAGATTTGCGAAGGGTACGCTAAGGAGAGTGGCGCGACGATTACCCTTACTTCGGATGTGGCAGAAGGAACAAAGGAAGCGGATGTAATCTATACGGATGTGTGGGTGTCAATGGGCGAGCCGGACAAAGTATGGGAGAGTCGGATTCGTGAGCTTTCACCGTATAAGGTGACAAAGGAGGTCATGGCGAATGCGAAGGAGGGGGCGATTTTCCTCCACTGTCTGCCGGCGTTCCATGATTTAAAGACGAAGATTGGCAAGGAGATTCATGAAAGGTTCGGAATCGAGGATATGGAGGTAACGGACGAGGTGTTCGAGTCAGAGCAGTCCAAGGTATTTGACGAGGCGGAAAACAGGATGCATACCATTAAGGCGGTCATGGTGGCAACGTTGGGCGAAAGAGCATGAAAACAGAGATTTTGCGTTTGTTGAAGGAAGGGAACGGCTATCTGTCCGGCCAGCAGCTTTGTGATTATTTCCAGGTGTCAAGGACGGCTGTGTGGAAGGTGATTGAGCAGTTAAAGAAAGAGGGCTACCAGATTGAGGCTGTGCGCCATAAGGGTTACCGACTGGTGGGAAGTCCGGATGTTCTGTCCAAGGCAGAGATTGAGAGTGTGGTTCAGACAAAATGGGCGGGCAGGCAGGTGATTTATTACGAGGAGACGGATTCTACCAATATCCGGGCAAAGGATGCCGGAGAGAGAGACGGTGAACACGGAGCCCTGTTTGTGGCGGAACGGCAGGTGGCAGGAAAAGGGCGCAGAGGCAGGGGATGGGAGTCGCCAGCAGGCGCAAGTATCTATATGACGCTTCTTCTGCGTCCGGAGTTTCTCCCCGGTAAAGCCCCTCAGTTGACGCTTTTGACGGCGGTGGCGGTAGCAGAGGCCATCCGCCAGGTTACAGGGCTTACGAGCAAAATTAAGTGGCCCAACGACGTGGTGTCCCGTGGAAAGAAGCTTTGCGGAATCCTGACGGAGATGAGTACGGAGATTGGATGTATCAACTATGTCGTTATTGGCGTGGGGATTAATGTGAATCAGGAAACATTTCCGGAGGAGATTAAAGACAAGGCAACCTCTCTGAAGCTGGAAACCGGAGGCAGTATCCGCCGTGCAGAGCTGATTGCCGCCGTGATGGAGAGGTTCGAGGCGTGTTATGAGACATTTCTTAAGACCGAGGATTTGTCCGGCTTGCGGGAACGGTACAACAGGCTTCTGGTGAACAGGAATCAGGAGGTGAAGGTCTTAGAGCCTGGGAATGAATACAAGGCCCACGCTATGGGAATCAATGACACAGGCGAGCTACTTGTGAGAACCAGGGACGGAGAAAAGGCGGTTTATGCCGGCGAGGTGTCGGTGAGAGGGGTGTACGGCTATGTATGATGGAAAAGTGGTGCTCTGCGGCGCCAATTCTTATGAGCAGAAATATTATCTGAATCCGGATTTTGAACAATTGCCGGGCGACGTTAAAGATGAGCTTAAAATCATGTGCGTGCTCTATGTAAATGATGTGGGAGGAATCCTGACTTTGGTTTACGAGGAGGACGGGGACTTATGTTTTGAGGTTTCATCAAAGGAATTTGACCCGATGTTTGATGAGATTGGCAGTCAGTTGAAGATAAAACAGCTTCAAAGGGAGAAGCAGGATTTGCTTGAGGCTTTGCAGATGTATTATAAGGTGTTTTTTCTGGAGGACTAGTCAGGAGGAGAAGATGTTATTAGTTATAGATGTAGGAAATACGAATATTACATTAGGGGTATTCAAGGGGAAAGAGTTGTCAGGCACATTCCGCATGACGACGAAGCTTCCGAGGACGTCGGATGAATATGGAATTACCCTTAAGGAGTTGATAGAGCGTCAGGGAATACACAGCGGGGATATTGACGATGTGATCGTGGCGTCCGTTGTGCCGGATATCATGCATTCTCTCGGAAGCGCGCTGATTAAGTATTTCGGGATTAAGCCAATGGTGGTGTCAGCGGGGATTAAGACGGGAATACGGATTGTGACGGAGAACCCGAAGCAGGTGGGCGCGGACCGGATTGTGGATGCGGTTGCGGCGTACACCCTGTATGGCGGGCCTGTGATTGTCATTGATTTCGGTACGGCAACCACCTATGATATTGTAGGGGTGGACGGAACCTTTGAGGGCGCGGTGATTGCGCCGGGGATTCGTATCTCGGCGCAGGCAATGACCGAGCAGGCGGCGATGCTGCCTGCCATTGAGATTAAGAAGCCGGATTCCATTATCGCCAAGGAGACGGTGGCCAGTATGCAGGCCGGCCTGGTGTTTGGCCAGATTGGGCAGACGGAGTATATTGTGAAGAAGATTAAGGAGGAATCCGGATATGCGAATGCGAAGGTGGTTGCCAGCGGTGGTTTAGGGAAAATGATTGCGGCGGAGACGGATGTGATTGATATCTATGACTCCCAGTTGACGCTTAAGGGTCTTAGGTTTATCTATGAGAAGAATAAGCGGCATAGTTAAAAAGGGGTACAGTTGATATGAGGATTGGGAATGTCGAGCTTGAGAACCCATATATTCTCGCGCCTATGGCGGGGGTAACGGATCTGCCGTTTAGGCTGCTCTGCAAAGAGCAGGGGGCGGGTCTTTTATGTATGGAGATGATCAGCGCCAAAGCTTTGCAGTACAAGAATAAGAATACAAGAGCTTTGTTGGCGATTCATCCCTGTGAGTATCCGGTTTCCTTGCAGCTCTTTGGTTCTGATCCGGAAATTATCAGTGAGATGGCGAAGCAGATCGAGGAATTACCCTTTCAGCTTCTTGATATTAATATGGGCTGTCCGGTTCCCAAGGTGGTAAGGAACGGGGAAGGCTCTGCCCTGATGAAAGAGCCGAAGCTGGTATATGAGATTGTCAGCCGTACTGTGAAGGCAATTCAGAAGCCGGTAACCGTTAAGATACGCAAGGGCTTTGACGATAACCATGTCAGTGCGGTGGAGATTGCGAAAATCGTCGAGGAGGCAGGCGCCGCCGCGGTTGCTGTCCATGGCAGGACGCGCGAGCAGTATTATTCCGGAAAGGCGGATTGGGAGATTATCCGGAAGGTCAAGGAGGCTGTTTCTATTCCGGTCATCGGAAACGGCGATGTAGTTTCTGGGGAAACGGCATTGGCTATGATGAGCCAGACCGGATGCGACGGAGTAATGATTGGCCGCGGCGCGCAGGGAAATCCTTGGATTTTCCGTGAGCTTGCAAAGTACGGACGGACGGGAGAGCTGCCGGCGCGGCCTTCAAGAACAGAAATTAAGGCGGCAATGTTAAGGCACGCCAGGCTTCAGATTGAGTTTAAAGGGGATTACCTTGGAATACGCGAGATGCGCAAACATGTGGCGTGGTATACAAAGGGGCTGGAGGGCGCGGCAAAACTTAGGGATGCGATTAATCGGGTGGAGTCTTACGGCAGGCTTGAGGAATTGTTGGACAGATATTTGTAGAGAGGGGCTGAATTGGATATCCATTTGCAGAGAGTTATTGAAAATGAAAGAGTATTAGATATCTATTCTCTGCATATACTGTAACGGTTGAACCTTAAAGGGTATTACCCAAGGGCACAGCGTAATGCATACCCTTTGGGTGGACTTCGTCCATTAAGGTATAAATTTAGCGGGTCAAAGTTCCTGTTTGTATCTGCCGATGTTCGCAGTAGCGTTTTAAATTTACACGTTTTAAATTTAGCATTAAAGTCATTGACATAATTTTACCGGTTGGTTATAATAATAAAATTGTGAAAGTTTCTTTATTTCTTTTAAAGGGTATATGACATTCGGAATGAGCTATCAAAGATAAGAATATTTGAAAAGACAATATATCATAAATAGTTTATTGATAGGATAGTAATTTGGAAAGAAAGGAAGTAAGACACATGGAAGCAAAGAAGAAATTACTTACTTATGCGGGCCTTAAGGCGTTGGAGGATGAGCTTGAGCACCTGAAGGTTGTCAAGCGGAAAGAGGTCGCCGGAAAGATTAAAGAGGCAAGAGAGCAGGGCGATTTGTCTGAGAATGCCGAGTACGACGCTGCAAAGGACGAGCAGCGGGACATTGAGGCGCGTATTGAGGAGTTGGAGGGTATCCTCAAGAATGCGGAGGTCGTGGTCGAGGATGAGGTAGACTTCGATAAGATTAACGTTGGATGTACCGTAAAGGTTTATGACAAGACATTTGACGAGGAGATGGAGTTCAAGCTGGTAGGCTCTACCGAGGCAAACAGCCTGGAGGGAAAGATTTCTAATGAGTCTCCGGTGGGACAGGCGCTCATTGGCTGTAAGGTGGGCGACCAGGTGCAGGTGGAGACGCAGGCAGGAGTTATGGAATACGAGGTATTGCATATCAGCCGTTCATTGTAAGAGGAATTGCGCGGAAGATCTTCCGCACAATGATAAGGAAGGAGAGAAAAACGTGGCTGAGCAACAGAAGAAAGAACAGGAACAGGACATTAACCAGTTAAGGAAGGTCCGCCGTGAGAAACTGACGGATTTACAAAGTAACGGAAAAAATCCATTTGAGATCACAAGGTTTGATGTGACATGCCATGCAATGGACATCAAGGATAATTATGAGGAAATGGAAGGGAAGCAGGTAACGCTTGCAGGGCGTATCATGCAGAAACGTGTCATGGGAAAGGCTTCCTTCTGTAATGTTCTTGACCAGAGTGGGAATATTCAGTCTTATGTGGCAAGGGACAGCATTGGCGAGGAGGCTTACAAGGATTTCAAGAAGATGGATATTGGAGATATCGTCGGTGTGGAGGGAGAAGTTTTTAAGACAAAGACGGGTGAGATTTCTGTCCATGCGTCTTCTGTGAAATTATTGTCCAAGAGCCTCCAGATACTTCCGGAGAAGTATCACGGGCTGACGAATACGGATATGCGCTACCGCCAGAGATATGTGGACTTGATTATGAATCCGGATGCAAGGGATACATTTATCAAGCGTTCTAAGATTTTAAGCGCCATTAGGAGATACCTGGACGGACAAGGCTTCCTTGAGGTGGAGACTCCTATGCTTGTGAGCAATGCGGGTGGGGCGGCTGCAAGACCCTTTGAGACACATTTTAACGCGCTGGACGAGGACTTTAAGCTGCGGATTTCTTTGGAGTTGTATTTGAAGCGTCTGATTGTGGGCGGACTTGAAAGAGTGTATGAGATTGGACGTGTGTTCCGCAATGAGGGGCTGGATACCAGGCATAATCCGGAGTTTACCCTGATGGAGTTGTATCAGGCGTATACAGATTATAATGGTATGATGGATTTGACTGAGAATCTGTACCGCCATGTTGCGCAGGAGGTTCTTGGTACGACTGTCATTACTTATAATGGCGTGGAGATGGATCTTGGCAAGCCGTTTGAACGGATTACTATGGTGGATGCTGTAAAGAAATATGCAGGCGTTGACTGGAACGAGGTGGAGACGCTTGAGCAGGCGAGAGCGCTTGCAAGGGAGAAGCATGTGGAGTTTGAGGACAGGCATAAGAAGGGGGATATCCTCAGTCTGTTCTTTGAGGAGTTTGCGGAGGAGCATCTGATTCAGCCGACGTTTGTTATGGATCATCCGATTGAGATTTCACCGCTTACGAAGAAGAAGCCGGAGAATCCGGAGTATGTGGAAAGGTTTGAGTTCTTCATGAACGGGTGGGAGATGGCGAATGCCTACTCTGAGCTGAATGACCCGATTGACCAGAGGGAGAGGTTCAAGGCTCAGGAGGAGTTGCTGGCCCAGGGGGATGAAGAAGCGAATACGACGGATGAGGACTTTTTGAATGCGTTGGAGATTGGGATGCCTCCGACTGGGGGGATTGGATTCGGGATTGACAGGATGTGTATGCTGCTGACGGATTCGGCGGCGATTAGGGATGTGTTGTTGTTCCCGACGATGAAGTCATTAGACAAATAAAAGTCAGTATTTATGCGGGTTTGCGGTACTTCGATTCAGATTTTGCAACAAAATTGCAACAAATTTACAACGTATAATGCGTGATAATGTGCAATAATGCGTTGATTGGGGCATGAGCCAACTAAATAAGTTTTGTACTTTAAGGACATTTTTCTAAAAGAAATTTTAGGGAAGTGTCCTTTTTTGTTATGGTCAAAAGCAAAATGAAGATTGGAGGAAAATCAAATGGCAAACACAGCGACAAGAGCAGAGAAGAACGATTCTCGCACAATTACTTTCAAGAACAAGGAACACGAAAAATTTTATAAGGAATATCTGCCACAGTGCAGGTATCAGGATGTGTACCACAAGGCGTTAGTTTATTGTCTTGGAATTGACAGGGATACAAGGGATCATGTGGAACAAATTTATGATTTTAGATTGGGCAATGTGAAACCGGAGTGCTTACATGAGGGATGGCAGACCAGCGGCAGCGTGAAGATTGTAAGAATGGCGTTTAACCTGTATTGCAATGGTACACCGAGTGTTTATGACTATGATGAATCAGATATGGATGGGCAGTTAAAGGAAATGCAGTGCTACACTGTGGAAGAATTATTTTGCTGCGGTTATGCAAGGTACTTTTGGGAAGCAATCAAAATCCGGTATCCGGAATATTGCTTCTATGTGGATTGGGAGGATATGTATGCTGAAAATTAGGATGCAGGGAACAATCAGGGATATTCAGTGGTTTAAGAGACTTATGGATCAGCATGAGGAAGTAAAAGTAAAAACAGTCTCAGAGCCATTTACGAACAAAGGAACCAATCAATATTTTCGTGTTTATGCAGAAGTAGAAAAAGAACAAAAGTAGATCAGGAGGAAAGTATATGTGCAGAGTAATCGCAATCGCAAACCAAAAAGGCGGAGTCGGAAAGACCACCACCTGTGTAAATTTAGGAATCGGATTGGCAAGGGAAGGAAAGAAGGTGCTTCTGATCGAAGCGGACGCACAGGGCAGCATGGCGGTAAGTTTAGGGATTGCAGAACCGGACGAACTGGATGTGACACTGGTAAATATCATGGAAAAGGTAATCAATGATGAGGATTTAGAGCCGGGAGAGGGCATTATCCACCATGAGGAAGGGATTGATTTCATTCCGGCAAATATTGAACTGGCAGGGCTGGAAACTTCTCTTGTGAATGTTATGAGCCGGGAGATGGTGCTGCGCCAGTATTTATATACATTGAAAGGGCAGTATGACTATATACTGATTGATTGTATGCCATCTTTGGGTATGATTACGATTAACGCCCTTGTAGCGGCGGACAGCGTACTGATCCCGGTTGAAGCGGCATATCTCCCGGTAAAGGGGCTGCAGCAGCTTATTAAGACCATTGGACGGGTACATAGAAAATTAAATCACAATCTTTCCATTATGGGGATCTTGCTGACAAAGGTTGACAGGAGGACAAACTTTGCAAGGGATATTTCCGGGCAGATCCGGGAGGTTTACGGAGATAAGATTCATATTTTTAAGAACTGCATCCCACTTTCTGTGAGGGCGGCAGAAACTACGGCAGAGGGAAAAAGTATTTATCTGCATGATCCGAAAGGGATTGTTGCGGAAGGATACCGTTATCTGACAGGGGAGGTGCTGGACGATGAAAAGTAAGAGTGCACAGAAGGTAAAGCTGACTTCCTATGATGATTTATTCGGCACCAGTGAGCCGGAGAGCGGAGAAGTGGTAACTTCCCTGCCGATTCGCCTGTTCCATACATTTAAAGACCATCCATTCCGGGTAGTGGATGATGAAAAGATGCAGGAAACCGTGGAGAGCGTAAAGAAATACGGTGTTTTAATACCGGGAATCGTGCGCCCGCATCCAGTGGACGGGTATGAGGTGGTGGCAGGCCATCGGCGCTGGAGGGCGTGTGAATTGGCAGGGCTTACAGAAATGCCAGTGATTATCCGTGACCTGGATGATGATGCAGCCACAGTGATTATGGTGGATACGAACATCCAGAGGGAGGATATTCTGCCGAGTGAGAAGGCAAAAGCCTATAAGATGAAATATGAAGCTATGAAGCATCAGGGCAGCAAAGGGGACAAGTTTACGGCTGATGCGGTGGGAGAAGCTGCAGGTGACAGTGGAAGGACGGTTCAGAGGTATATCCGGTTGGCGGAGCTTGTGCAGGAGTTACTGGACTATGTGGATGCAAAAAAGATTCCGCTTGTGGTCGGGGAGGTATTATCCTATCTGAAAATAGAGGAACAGAAATGGATTGTGGATGCGATTGGAAACAGTGGTACATTTCCATCTAAAGCACAGGCAGAGAAATTGAAAGAAAGCAGCAAGGCGGAGAAATTGACAGAGAGCGGTGTGTATGCGGCTCTTATCAGAAAAGAGAATGGCAAAGGCGGCGTGACAATTTCTGCAAAGAAAATTCAGAGTTATTTTCCGTCAGCGTACACAAAGAACCAGATTGAGGATGTGATCTATTCACTTCTGGAGGAATGGAAGAAGAACCAAAGAGAGGGGGAGAGAGAAGATGCAGAAAGTACAGTTTGAGTATTTCCGTGGCATGGAGGCGGAACAGTACAGTTTTTACCGGGTTCCGAAGGTGTTGTTTACTGCGGAATGTTTTAAATCCCTCTCCTGTGAAGCAAAGGTTTTATACGGTCTGATGTTAGACCGTATGAGCCTGAGCATTAAGAACCGTTGGTTTGACGAGGATGATAGGGTATACATTATTTTTACCGTGGAGGAGATTATGGATTTGCTTGGCTGTGCAAGACAGAAAGCGATCAAGAACATCGCGGAGCTTGATACGGAAAAGGGCATTGGTCTGATAGAGAAGAAGAGGTTAGGTTTGGGAAAACCAAATGTGATCTATGTAAAAAATTTTATGATTAAAGACTGCCCGGAACCGGAGCAGGAGGAAAAACAGCCGGAAAATGCCGGAAATACGCAGAAGTATGAAAATCAAACTTCCAGAAGTGTGAAAAACGAATTTCAGGAAGTTCCAGAACCGGATTTCCAGAAGTATGAAAATCAAACTTCCAGAAGTATGAAAACCGAACTTCAGGAAGTTCCAAAATCAGACTTCCAGAAATATGAAAATCAAATTTCCGGAGGTATGAAAACCGAACTTCAAGAAGTTCCAAAATCAAACTGTAATAATACTGATATTAACAAGACTGATTACAGTAATACTGATTTAAGCGAGACGGATATTAGTGAGACTGACACTATCCAATCAAATCTTATCCCGTCAGAAGGCGAAGATCATTTGGACAGGATTGATGTGATAGAAAAAATGAGCACTTATCGGGAACTAATCCGGGAGAATATTGATTATCAGTATCATGCAGGCGAGGATGTGGACGAACTGGTAGAGCTGATGGTGGAGGTTATGATGATGCCGGATGACAGTATTCTGCGGATTGCAGGAGTAGACAAGCCTGTGGCGTTGGTCAAAAACAGATTTATGAAGCTTAATTTTACGCATATTGAGTATGTCCTGTTCTGCCTGCACAGGAATACAAGTAAAGTGGGGAATATCAAGGCGTATCTGCTGACAACGCTTTACAATGCGTCATTGACAATCAGCAATTTCTATCAGGCGGAAGTGAACCATGATATGTACGGAGGTGGCTAACATGAGGGTGAGCGAATTTCTGAGAAAGGTAATAGTTCCCGTAGGGACGGCAATATTTTTGGCAGCATTGTTTTATCCACTGTGTGTGGAAAATGGCGTGTGTGATTATCTGAAACTGTGGATACTCATAGGGATTCCATTTGGTGTACATCGGATGTTTGTGTGGGTAATCCCAAAAGGGTTTGATATAGGTGGTACAGTAGGTGTATTGGTAATGAATCTGCTGATTGGTGGTGTGATTGGCGGCATTATTTTTATCTGGCGGTTGGCTCTGTCGGTCTTTTATCTGGCTCAGTGCGTGGGAACGGGGATTTTCAGACTAACCAGAAAATGTATGGCAAAATAGTGAGGGCAATCGGAAAGGGTAGTGAGGTACGGCAAAGTGAATAGAGGTTCCTAAAAGCAGCTAAATTCAAGTTTGGCTGTTTTTTTGTGTGAAAAATTCTTTGGAAGTAACTTTGCGACACGATGGCGTAAAGTACGGAATAGTTTTCGGGAAAGGAGGTGCCGTATTGGGCAGCCGTGCTATATCGCAGGGGTTGATTGAGATAGGGGAACGCATCCGAAAACGCAGGCAGGAGCTTCACTGGTCACAGGAAAAACTTGCGGAGATGGCGGAAATTAGCCTGAATACGGTAAGCCGGGTGGAAGGTGGGCAGAGTGATATGTCCATTGAGGTTTTCCGGAGACTGACGCAGGCATTGGGAATGAGTGCCAGTGAATTGCTGGGAGATATGGAATATGCAGAGGGGGACGGGCAGATGCAGAGATTGCTATATCGGATGCGGCATTTAGAATGTGGGGACAGAGAAGTGGTGCTTCGTACTTTGGATGCCTTAATGGATGCACTTGGTATCTGTCGTAAATAGGGATTTCCCATAATACTGTGTGGTGATTTCCCTATCCGTGATAAAGAAGAACATTATTTTTTATGTTACGCTGGTTTCAGCAGTTAACAGAGTGTATGCAGGGACAGGAAGGGGGACAGAGTGTGACAAGGGAAGAAGGTCTGGCATACCGGAGGGAGTGCCCGTATGACGCTATGGGTGATTATTCGGTACTTTTTGAGGAAGACAAACAGAATGGAGAAACCGGAAAGACAGGGATTTCCCTGCCGGACATTTCCGTAAAACAGGTAAAGTAGATCTGATAAGCGTTGTATCTGTTACAGGCAGTAAAAGGAGTTTCAGGCTCCCGTTAAAAAAACGGGCGAGCCGGGAGCTGCTTTTTACTGCCTTTTTGGAGTCCTGCCGCATTTTTGCTTTTAAGCCGCCCGCAGCCTTTAAGGCGGAAAGGTGGTTTTATGCTGACGCTATGTGAAATCAAACAGAAAGTAAAAAATCCGGGAAAAGAGAGAAAAGTGCCCACGGCAAAGCATCTGCAGGATGCGGAAATGATAGTAGTTAGCAGGCATATTGGAAGGGAAGCGGAAGTGACGGTATATCAGTGCGGCTATGCCGTGTATCGGATTGGGAAATATGCTACGGTGTTTCCGGTTCATGCCTGCGGTGATTATTTGTATTTGTCATGCGGAGAAATCCTCTGCATGAGAAAGCAGGTGGATAAGAAAATGGCGGAAGATCTGCTGCGGGATGGGCGTACCCATGTGACAGACTTCTACTCGCAGAAAACGGGAAAGAATTTTACTGCAGACCTGCTTCTGGAAACTGTGGACGGGAGGGCGAATTTCCGTCTGGAATTTCCCAAACGCAAAGGGAAATCAAAAGGAAACCGAAAATAGAAAATAAAAAGTAATCAGAATGGCTCCGGCAGGGATTTTCCTGCCAGAGTATCTTTTGGTGAAAGGAGAGCTTAATTATGGCGAAAATACATGACATTCTTGGACTGGCGGAGTTTGAGGCAAAGGAAGTTTCCAGTTCTCCGCAGGATTGGATGCGCTACCTGGACACGGCATCACGGCTTTACCGTTATCCGTTTTCCGACACGCTGTTGATCCATGCGCAGCGCCGGGATGCAGTTGCCTGTGCGGAACTGGAAACATGGAATGAAAAAATGTTCCGGTGGGTAAACCGTGGTGCAAAAGGGATCGCCCTGATTGATGATACCGGACCGAGAAGGCGGCTTAGGTATGTGTTTGACATTTCAGATACGCATATGGTGCGTGGCGGCAGGACACCGCATATCTGGAGCCTGCGTGATACCCAGAGGGAAATGCTGCTTGACCATTTGACAGATACCTATGGGCTTATGGGAGAGGAGACAGATTTATCATCGGCGCTTTTTGCAATTTCGGAGCAACTGGCGGAAGAAAGTCTGGAAGAAGCGATGGACGGCTTGGAGTATGAACTGGAGGACACTTTTTTAGAAGGACTGGACGATGATACCTTGCGGGTGGAGTTTCGGAGGCTCCTTACAAACAGTGCGTTTTATTCCCTTTCCCGGAGGTGCGGTCTTGAACCGATGGAGTATCTGGAAGAAGCAGATTTTGCAGGTATTACAGATTATAATTCACTGCCCGTACTTACTTTTCTTGGAAATGCCACAAGCCAGCTTGTGGAACCTGTGCTGCGGGATATTGGCAGGACTGTCCGGCAGGCAGAACTGGAAGAATGGCAGAAAAATTCCCGGATAGAAGTGGAGAAAACGGTTGAAAAGAATGACGGAATCGGCTATAATGAATTTAACACGTTAATTCGTGAAAGTAAAGAAAGTGAAGGAGGAAATGAAAATGCAACTGAGCTATCATCGCAAAGGGGATTACCTGTTTCCGAATCTGACCATAGAGAACGGGGAGAACGTAACAATAGGGAAGTACGGGATGCTGCGGAGGACGTATCTGAAGGAACACAGGAAGAACTGGTATCAGAGCATGATGTTGTCCGGGAAACTGGAGAACCATCTGGCGCAGATCGAGAAAGCGGCACAGGAGAGAATGGAAGTCCTGATGGATGGGCTGCTTACGGCATATCCGGCTCCCGACAAGGAGACAGATCAGATGAAGTGGACGGCGCACATGAACAGCCTGACGGCGATGGCGGAGGAAACCGTACTGACGGAATTGGTATACAGTTAAGTGAGGAAACAACAGAACAGGATTTGAGCGAAGCAGAGGAAGAAGCCTCTGCTTTATCTTTGCCGGAACTTCCCACAGTAAAGGAGCAGATACGCTCCATAGAGGAAAGGCAGGCTGCTCTTTATGCCGGGGAGATTGCCATTCCTTCCGATGTGGTGGATGAGGTTCTTAGAAAAGGCGGAAATCAAAGCCGGAGCCATCTGCGTATTATTTACAACTTTATGATCGAACAAGCACCGGAGGAATACACGGAGTTTGTGCGCCGGGAATATGGCGAGGGTGGTATCGGGCTTGTAATTGACGGAAAAGAGTATTCTGTCTGGTATGACGAGCTTGGGATGCAGATCGCTGTGGGGCATACGGTCAATGACCGGATTCTGGATAAGGCATTTTTATCATGGGAAGAGGTAACCGGAAGGATTCATCAGCTTCTTAAGCAAGGGGAATATGCCCCGCAGGTGGTTCTGGATGCGGCGAGGGAAAATGCCGTAAAGGAACACGCACAGGCGCTTGCTTTCATGCACGGGGATATGGCGGATGGCGTGGCGGAGATTGTTTTTGGGGAAGCTGATTTTGGGTATGGTTATCCAGACAAGACAGACCGGATTGCAGAGCTGATCGTACAGCCGGAGTATCTGGCGGATTTAAACGAGCGTCTGGAAGGGCTGGCGGAAGCTTATGCGGAAGATAAGGAGCTGATGCGGTTTCACTGGTATCGTCCGGACAAGGTATCGGCACAGTTTCAGAAGTTTGCAAAAGAAGCAGTTCCCTATCAGGCAAGAGACGGTTTTGAGTGGCAGGAACATGATATTTTTATCACACAGGATGAAATAGATGCTTTCCTTGCAGGCGGCGGCCCGTATTCGGATGGACGGCTTGCTACCTATGCTTTCTTTATACAGGATAAGACGGATAAGGGGAAAGCAGATTTTATCAGAGAAAGATACGGGATTGGCGGGGGAAGTCATGCACTTTCTGGTGCAGATGATTCCCAATCTGATTATAATGGGAAAGGCTTGCGGTTATGGCGGGGGAGTTACAGCAAGCCGGAAACGGAAGTTCGTTTGAAGTGGAATCAGGTGGCAAAACGTGTCCAGTATTTGATTGAGAATGACCGATATTTAAAAGCTGCTGATTTTTCAAGGATGCCTGGATATGAACGGGAGCAGATGGCAGGACGGATCATCAGTTTTTATTCCCGGCTCCCGGAGGAAATGGAACGTCCTTTTAAAGATGGTTTTCTGCATGAAGAAGCGAGAAAAACACTGCCAGCATTGTTGGAGGATATGGAGGCAGCGGAGAAGCTGGCAGCGCAGATGGATGCTGCTCTTGCCGCATTGCCCCTTGATTTTGAGGGATACGAGAGACGGCTGCAGATTCTCACGGATTTTCATGGATATGTAGAAGGTACTTATACCATTTTCCCGGAGCAGAGGAAAGAGGTACAGATTGAGGGCAACGGAAAGCAGTTGTCCTTGTTTGATTTTATGGGGATGGATTCAGAGCCATCTGCAAAAACAGAGAAATCAGAACCAAAGCCCTCTGAAACCGTGAAAACAGAGTACGAAACAAAAGAAACGGAACATGGGCAGGAAGAACCGGATTCTGCATATTATGAGGAAGTGGATGAGCGTGTTACGGAGACTATGGAGAAAGCCGGAACTTCCTTTGATGAATTTTCCCCGGAGCAGATGGATGTAATCTATGCGTCTGCAGAAAAAGGCGTGGATATTACACCGATCTTAAACCCGGAGTTTCGCCCGGAACAGATGCAGCTTATCTCGGATGTGCTGGAACGGCTTGCGGCAGAAGAACGTATTGCGCATGGGAATGAGGTGGAGACGCTTACCAACCATGTGATGAATCCGGAAGAGATCAACATGGCACGGAAAGAACGCCATCTGCCGTTAGAGCCAGTAGAAACCGCTGCAGGAGAAGCGCCGGAACAGCAGATTGAGCGACAGCAGGCAGAGCCATCCGCAAAAAAGGAGCAGGAGAGCGAAAAATCAGAACGTGTCAATTTCCGCATTACCGATGATGACCTGGGAGCAGGCGGCCCGAAGCAGAAGTTCCGTGCTAACATGGAGGCGGTGCGCCTTCTGCATGAACTGGAATCTGACGGGCGTATGGCAACGCCAAAAGAACAGGAAGTGTTGTCACGTTATGTGGGATGGGGCGGATTGCCGCAGGCATTTGAGGAAGGCAACCAGGCATGGTCTGACGAGTTCATTGAACTGTATGTGGAGTTGTCCCCGGAGGAATACCGGGCGGCAAGAGAGTCCACTTTAAATGCTTTTTATACTTCACCGACAGTAATCAAAGCTATGTATGAAGCTCTGGGGAATATGGGGCTGCAATCGGGGAATGTGCTGGAACCATCCTGCGGTGTCGGAAATTTCATGGGACTTCTGCCGGAAGAAATGTCTGGTATCAATATGTATGGTGTGGAACTGGATAGCTTATCAGGAAGGATTGCGAGACAGCTTTACCAGAAGAATAGCATTGCCATACAGGGATTTGAGACTACAGACTATCCGGAGAGTTTCTTTGACTGTGTGATCGGGAACGTGCCGTTTGGTGCTTATAAGGTTGCTGACCGCAAATATGACCGCTTTCATTTTATGATCCATGACTATTTCATCGCAAAGTCATTGGATTTGGTGCGTCCGGGCGGCGTGGTAGCAGTTGTCACGTCCAGTGGAACAATGGATAAGCAGAACCCGAATGTGAGGAAATATATCGCCAGCCGTGCGGAGCTGCTAGGAGCAATCCGTCTCCCGAATAACGCTTTCCAGAGGAATGCCAATACCAATGTGGTGGCTGATATTTTATTCTTCCAGAAACGTGACAGGGCGGTTTTGGAGATGCCGGAGTGGGTAGAGCTTGGGAACACGCCGGAAGGCTACACCATGAACTCTTATTTTGTGAAGCATCCGGAGATGGTTCTTGGGGAATTTACTACGGAAAGTACACAGTATGGAAAACAGGAAGTGACTGTGAAGCCAATCGAGGGTGCAATCCTTTCCGAACAGCTAAAAGAAGCGGTAAGCCATATCCACGGCACGATCACAGAGCCGGAGATTGAAGATTCGGAGCTTGAGGAAAGGTTAGAATCCATTCCTGCCGATCCGGCTATAAAGAATTTCAGTTTTGCAAATGTGGATGGGCAGGTATACTACCGTGAAAATTCCAGAATGAACCGGATGGAGCTGCCTGCCATGACAGCGGAGCGTGTGCTTGGGATGATTGCCCTACGTGACGTGACACAGAAACTGCTCCAGTGCCAGATGGAGGACGGAACGGATGCAGAGGTTGCACTTTTGCAGCAGCAGCTAAATCAGGAGTATGACCGTTTTACGGCAAGATACGGCTTAATCAGCAGTACCGCTAACAAACGGGCTTTTTCACAGGACAGCAGCTATTGCCTGCTGTGTTCCCTGGAGATTGTGGACGAAAACGGAGAATTGAAGCGGAAAGCGGATATTTTTACAAAGCGTACAATCCGAAAGCCGGAGCCGGTGACAAGTGTGGATACGGCCAGCGAAGCGCTTGCTGTTTCCATCGGGGAACGGGCAAAGGTGGACGTGCCTTTTATGGCGCAGCTTTCCGGAAAAACGGAAGAGGAAGTTCTTGCGGAGCTTACCGGGGTAATCTTTCAAAATCCGCTGACAGACCAGTGGGAAATGTCGGATGAATATCTGTCCGGGAATGTCCGGGAGAAGCTCTCTGTGGCACAACAGTTTGCAGAGAACCATCCGGAGTATGAGATCAATGTGCAGGCGCTTATGCGTGTGCAGCCAAAGAATCTGGATGCCTCGGAGATTGAAGTACGTCTGGGGGCTACATGGATTGATTCCGGATATATCAACGATTTTATGGGAGAAGTATTCAAAACTCCTAAATATGCACTTGAAAGTACCATTCATGCAAAATATGCACAGGTAAACGGACAATGGAATATCAGTGGAAAGAATGCGGATCGGGGCAATTCCCTTGTCAATGCAACTTATGGTACACAGAGGGCAAACGGCTATCGGCTTTTAGAGGATGCGCTGAACCTGCGTGATACGAAAATCTATGATACGGTCACGGAGGATGGACAGGAAAAGCGTGTCCTGAATAAGAAGGAAACCATGCTGGCACAGCAGAAGCAGGAAATGATAAAAGAAGCCTTCAAAGAGTGGATTTTCCGGGATATTGACCGAAGGGAGGATTTATGCCGAAAGTATAATGAACTGTTTAACAGTATCCGTCCCCGTGAGTATGATGGCAGCCATATCCAGTTTGTAGGAATGACACCGGAAATTACGCTGATGCAGCATCAAAGAAATGCTGTGGCACATATCCTTTACGGGCATAATACGCTGCTGGCACATTGTGTAGGGGCAGGCAAAACCTATCAGATGATTGCGGCAGGTATGGAGAGTAAGCGTTTAGGGCTGTCTCAAAAGAACTTATATGTGGTTCCAAACCATTTGACAGAACAGTGGGGCAGTGATTTCCTGCGTTTGTATCCCGGAGCGAATGTGCTTGTAGCAACAAAAAAGGATTTCGAGCCTGCAAACCGGAAAAAGTTCTGCTCCCGTATTGCCACCGGGGATTATGATGCGATCATTATCGGGCACAGCCAGTTTGAGCGGATACCTCTTTCAAGGGAACGGCAAGTGGCAGAGATAGAGCGTCAGATTAACGAGATTGCGATGGCGATTGAAGAAGCAGCGCAGGAGGAAGGCTCACGCTATACCGTGAAGCAGATGGAGAAAACAAAGAAAACGCTGAAAGCAAAACTGGAGAGGCTCAATGACCAGACACGCAAGGATGATGTTGTGACATTTGAGCAGCTTGGCGTGGATCGGCTGTTTGTAGACGAAAGCCATTATTACAAAAATTTGTTCCTCTACACGAAAATGAGGAACATTGCCGGGATCGCCCAGACAGACGCACAGAAAAGCTCCGATATGTTTATGAAGTGCCGTTATCTGGACGAACTGACCGGAGGGCGGGGTGTGACTTTTGCAACGGGAACCCCTGTATCAAATAGTATGGTGGAACTTTACACCATCATGCGCTACCTGCAGTATGATACGCTCCAGAGGATGGGGCTGGGACATTTTGATTCCTGGGCATCCACGTTTGGGGAGACTGTAACGGCGATTGAACTTTCGCCGGAAGGGACGGGCTACCGTGCAAAAACACGGTTCGCCCGTTTTTTTAACCTTCCGGAGCTGATTGCGCTTTTTAAGGAATCGGCGGACATCCAGACGGCGGATATGCTGAATCTTCCTGTGCCGGAGGCAGAATATATCAATGAAGTGCTGCAGCCCAGCGAGGAGCAGGCGGATTTAGTCAGTTCCTTTGCAGACAGGGCGGAGATAGTCCGTGCCAGGTTAGTGGAGCCGACAGAGGACAATATGCTGAAAATTACAAACGATGGACGAAAATGTGCGTTAGACCAGCGTCTCATTAATGATATGCTGCCGGACTGCCCGGAGAGCAAAGTAAACCTCTGCGTAAAAAATGCCTTTGACATCTGGAAGGAAACATCAAAGATTCGCTCCGCACAAATAATTTTCTGTGATCTCTCCACTCCTAAGAATGATGGTACTTTTAATGTGTATGAGGATGTGAGGGACAAACTGACCGCAATGGGTATTCCGCAGGAAGAGATTGCTTTTATCCATGATGCAGGCACGGAAAAGAAAAAGGCAGACCTGTTTGCAAAGGTACGTTCCGGGCAGGTACGGATATTGCTCGGTTCTACGCCGAAGCTGGGTGCAGGAACCAATATACAGGACAGGCTCATTGCCCTGCACCACCTTGATGTGCCGTGGAAACCGTCCGACTTGGAACAGCAGGAGGGCCGGATTCTCAGGCAGGGAAACCAGAATGAAAAAGTAAAAATATTCCGGTATGTAACCGAAAATACGTTCGATGCGTATATGTGGCAGATTTTGGAGAATAAGCAGAAGTTTATTTCACAGATTATGACAAGTAAATCCCCTGTCCGTGCCTGTGAAGATGTGGATGATACGGCGCTTTCTTATGCTGAGATCAAGGCACTGGCAACAGGGAATCCGTATATTAAGGAAAAGATGGACTTGGATATTCAGGTAAGCAAGCTCAAACTGATGAAAGCAAACCATACCAGCCAGAAATACCGATTGGAAACGGACATCGCAAAAAATTATCCGATGCAGATCGCAGCGGCGAAAGAATATCTGGAAGGGCTGCGGGCAGATGCGGCGGCAGTAAAGCCGATTTTTGACAAAGAAAAGGAGAAGGACGATTTTGCCATGACCATCGGCGGCAAGATTTATACAGACCGGAAAGAAGCGGGAACTGCACTGATCGCTGCCTGCGCCGGATTAAAGGCGGTGCATACATCCGGCCGGATAGGGGAGTTTCATGGATTTTCCATGACGGCAGAGTTTGACAGCTTCAATCAGAAATATTTTCTCACGCTGAAACGGCAGTGCAGTTACAAGATTGAAGTGGGAAAGGACGCACTTGGAAATCTGCAGCGTGTCAGCAACGTGCTTTCCGGGATTGAAAAGAAAGTGACCGCTACGGAACAGAAGCTGGAGACGCTGCAGCAGCAGTTAGCAACAGCAAAAGAAGAGGTGGAAAAACCATTCCCCAAAGAGCAGGAACTGTCAGAAAAGCAGGAACGTCTGGCAGAGTTAAATGCCCTTTTGAACATGGATGAAAAAGGAACGTCTGAGACGCTTGGCATGGAGGATGTAGAGGAAGTGGCAGACCGTCCGAGAAAAGCAGTTACTTATGCCGGGAGAGTGTCGGAATCTTCCCACATGGCAGACAGCCCACATAAGCCTTCCGTGCTTGGCAGGCTGAAAGAAGCGCAGAAAAGGATTGCCGGGGAAGTAAACGGCAGGCAGAAGAAAGAAAAGAAACAGGAGCAGCAGTTATAAATGAGTGTTATCCCGTCAGGAGACTGGCGGGATATTTTTATGGAGGAAATTATGGCAGGAAAAAGAGAGCAGCAGATGAAAGAAATTACGGAACGGTTGGAGCAGGGCGTAAAGGAGCTGTTTACTTCAGAAATGTATACGGAGTATCTGAAAACAATGTCACAGTTCCACAATTACAGTTTTAACAACACGTTGCTGATCGCTATGCAAAAACCGGATGCTACGCTTGTGGCAGGCTATCAGGCATGGCAGAAAAAATTTAAGCGTCAGGTAAAGAAAGGGGAAAAGGGGATTCAGATCATTGCCCCGGCTCCCATCCGTGAAAAGGAAGAAATTGAGAAATTTGATCCGGAAACGAATGAACCGATTCTGCGCCCAGATGGGCAGCCGGAGACAGAGGAAGTGGTACATATTATTCCACGCTTTCGGATTGCAACGGTTTTTGATGTGTCGCAGACTTACGGGGAGCCGTTGCCGGAACTGGAAACACCGGAACTTATGGGGAACGTGGAAAATTATGAGGTTTTCATGCAGGCTCTTCGGGAAATTTCTCCCGTGCCTATCCGGTTTGATGAAATTGAAAGCGGTGCAAAGGGTTATTACAGCACTGTGAATAAGGAGACAGTGATCCAGCAGGGCATGAGTGAAATGCAGACAATGAAAACGGGTATCCATGAAACTACCCATGCAAAGCTGCATGACCGTGAGATCATGGAAGAGTTGGGAGAAAAGAAAAACCAGATGACAAGGGAAGTCGAGGCGGAGAGCGTGGCTTATACGGTCTGTCAGTATTTCGGTTTGGATACGTCTGATTATTCGTTTCCTTATATTGCCGGATGGAGCAGCAGCGTGGATATGAAGGAGCTTAGGGCTTCGATGGATACGATACGGAAGACGGCAGGGGAAATGATCGACGGCATGACGGAAGTGATGCAGCAGCTTATGCGGGAACAGCCGGAAAAGGAAGAATTGGAAGAAACGGTAGGATTTGTGAAGAATCAGGAAAAGTATCAGGAAGTGGAATTATTTGACGTTCCTGCACTATTCGCCAATGGGCGTGTGGATCAGGCAATTTTACCACCTGGAATTTACCGCTATGAGCTGCGGGGTTCCGATTATGATCCGGGTTATCCCCTTACCGTGGAAAATCATGTGACCGTTAACCATGCCGCAACGGTTTTAACTGCAATTCCAATCAATTTGTCAAGGCAAGGACGCTTGTGGCTGGGAGAGGAATTGAATTTTACCGGAGGGGAACAGACCATATCGGGATACCAGCAGATGATGGCAGGCAGAACTGTGAGTGTGGAACAAGAAAAAGCAGAGAGTGCTATAGGGCGGGCAAACGAGAGTCTGGCTCTTTCCGGACAGGAAGATCGCTATGCCATTTATCAGATTGTAAGAGCCACAAAGGGCAGGGATTACCGTTTTATGGGGCTGGAGTTTGTGACCTCCCATAATATGAGAGTAGATGCGGCTGATTACAGTTATGTATACGGCGGATGCTTATCCAGGGAGGATACACTGGATAGCCTGTATGAAAAATTCAACATCAACCATCCGGCAGGATATGAAGGACATTCCCTCTCCGTCAGTGATGTGATTGTATTGCAGAAGGATGGAAAGGCAGAAGCATACTATGTAGACAGCATTGGTTTTCAAGAATTGCCGGATTTTGTGCAGCAACGTCTGCATGAAGCAGAGATGGATCGAAAAAGATGGTTTGCGCCTGTGACATTGGATTCTGATGCGGTTGCGATTGAGCAGCATGAGGGTTACTGGCATCCGGTGAAAAGGCTGGAGGCGGCGGATGAAGTCTTTTATCTTATGAAGCACAATGAATATGGGGATTCCGTAGCCGCCGTGATTGTTAATTCAGAAGGTGATCTTGTGGCGCAGGAGTTGGAAAAAGGGATTGACCGTGGGGCGATAGAGGCTGTCAGAGAATACCTAACGGATAAGGGAATAGAATGGGAGCCGGGAGAGCAGGAACTGGAGAAATGGGGAATAAAGGCGGAAATGCAAAAGGATTCGGGAGAAACGGAGCTGACACAGAAACAGTACCCGCCTGTTTACCAGCATACGCTTACCTATGCGATGGAACATGCAGAAGCCGATGATTATCTGGATTCCAGACGTATCAACATTGCCTGTAAAAATGCGGTGGAAGAAGCCATTGATAATCATTTTGACGGTATGCATCTTGACAGTGATGTGGTTGAGCCTGTGTTGGAAGAATACGGTCAGGAGAGGCTTACCTACGTACTTGCCTGTACATTACAGTATAAATCGTGGGATGGGCGTTTTTCCAGAGAAAATAAAACATGGGCGGAAAGCATTTCTGTGGAAGAAAATGTAAACAGGGGCGTGGATGCGAATACGGATTATGTAGTGGATAGCCATCCCGCAGTGCTGGATGGATTTGTCAATCTGGCAAGAAAGAAAATTACCGAACTGGAAAAAGAGCAGGAACAGGGAAAGGCGGAGCCGTTTATTGCACGGTATTATGTCGTAAATGATGTTCATGGGATAAAAGCAGAACCGGAATATCAGTATTTTGATGGAATGGAAGATGCTCTTTCCGCTTATATTGAACTTCCTAACCATTTAGATAAGCAGCTTGGAATGGAGAGTACAGAACAGTTGGTTTTCAGGATACCGCTGATGAGCTGCAGAAACGGCATAGAAGATGTGGAAGATATAGCGTTTGATTCGTTAAGCGGGAAATGGGTAAATGATGAAGTGACAGACGCTTACAACCGGGCGCAGTTTTACCTTGATAACCGGGATACGGATATTGTATATGAACTTCCTGCCGATAAAGGCTACTTTTATATCCAGACAACAGCGGAAGGGTGGTATGATTATACGTTTTATGATAAGGAATACCGGGAACTGGACGGCGGCGCTTATGAAAATCCGGATATTTCCATTCAGGAAGCGGTAGAGGAGCTTCTTGCAGAGGAACGGATACATTTAGAAAACTGCCATGTGACTAGCTGGGAAGAATTTATGGATAAAGTGGCGGAAGCAGGAAAGCAGGAATTGGAGGAACAGGCAGGGACGTTTATGGAGAAGCCAGTTGTGCTGACAGGGGAGCAGGCAGATATTCTGGATAAGATCGCCCATGCATCTGGCATGGACGGCTGGTTTTCTATCGGAGAGGATAATACCTATATTTATGATTTCGAAAATAATGAGAAATTATCTCTGAAAGAAGGGATACAGACCTTGTACGAAGGAATGACTTCTTATCAGGACTATAAAATGACGGCGGCGGAAATTTCTGTTTTTGAGGGTTTGCTGAATAAGCTCCAGATTGAGGTTATAAAGGAAGAACTGCCATTGACATCCGGTGTTACAGAACCGGAAAAAGCTTTTGGAGGCATGAGTCGTGCGGAGATTGAAGAAACCGTGCTTTGTTACGCACAGGCACAGCTTGAGGACATGGGACTGGCGGAAGAAGTAAAGCTGAATGCAGCCCGTGTTTATGGCAGCCGTACAAGAGCAGGCTTGTACAATAATGGCTCTGATGTGGATGTAGTGCTTTCCTATATAGGAAATATCAGGGAGGATGATTTTTTCTCAGCACTTCATAAGGCGGGAATGGCAATCGCAGGCTTGCCTCTTGACATTAATCCAGTTTCTACAGAGAAAACCGGAACATTACAGGAGTATCTGGAACAGGCGGAAAAGTATCTGGATGATAAAGAACTGCAGCAACTGGCATCGGATATAGACCAGTTTTCCTCAGAATATGATTTGTACGAATATCGTGATTCTGTTGATAACAGGGAAGATAATGTGAGTATGATTTATTCTGCTCTTGTTTCTGGAAAGGCTGATTCTATTCGGAAGTGGGTTGCAGAAATTGCGGCAGATGAAAATAACGATCCTCCGGAAGTAGTAGAAAGTGCAAAAAAACTGATGGCAAGAATCGAACAGGCACAGAAAATGGGCAGGGCAGAAATCGTACATAATCCGGAAAAAGCGGATGCAAAGATAACCTTCTATGTGGCGGAATGTATGGAATTTCCGATTCTTGGGGAGTACCAGGACAATCTGACGCTTAAAGAAGCGGTGCAGAAATATGAGGAAATCCCGGCGGATAGAATCAACGGGATAAAAGGCATTGGTTTCCGGCTGGAAGACGGGAGTATGTATGACGGGGATTACGAATTGATGTCAGCAGGCGTCATATCGAAAGATTTGATTGACCTTGTTCCCCATTATAAAGAAAGCCCTCTGGTACAACAGGCAATCGCTGATCTGGAGCAAATACTTTCGGATAGACGGCAGGAGAAAATCGCAGAAAAACCGCAGGAAAAACAAGCGCAGAAAGAAACAGAGCAGGCGCAGAAGACGCAAATATCGGCAGATGAGGGAAAGGTTGCATCTGTGCCGGAGACGGCTTTAGAACAGAAAAAACAGCCTGAAACGATACTGGGAAAGGACAATTCCGTATCAGAAGGAACAGGCAGGAAACAATCGGTTCTGAAAGCCTTACGGGAACGGCAGGCAAAATTAAAGCAGGAGCAGAAATGTACGGAACAGAAAGCACAGAACCATAAGAAGGGAGAGCAGGAATTATGATGATAAGATTTGATGAGAATGAGTATTTGATGATGGCAATGTTTGAAAAAGGGAACCGGAGACAGACAATGCGGGAAATCCGGAATGTGCTCCCTTTCTTAAAGGAAGATGCGGAAATGCTTGCCCTTGTGAACAGCACTTTGGAAAAAATGGAACGTATTTCAGACAGGGACTTTTCGGAGATAAATCTGGAACCTTATAGGCAGGAGCCGGTGGAGGATGAATAATGGAGATCAATCAATTTGCCATTTATCAATTAAAAAATATACCGGAAAACCGAGAAATTCGATTTCGCCCGTATGAAACGCTGCAGAAAAATAACATTCAGGTGCGTTTGGGAAATTACGAGCAGAAATATCTTGGACGGATGCTGTCAGCAGATACACCGGGTAGTATCCGGGAAAGGTTTCAGAAGCAGACGCCCCGTACTTTTACCGGGCATTCTATCAGTGTCAGTGATGTTCTGGTATTGAACAGTGGCGGGGAAGTAACCGCTTATTATGTGGAGAAAGAAGGATTTACGGTCATTGCCGGATTTATCCGCAATGGTTCCTACGGGGCATTGGTTTCCTATGACACAACGGACTTCCATATCGAAGGCCGGGAGGGAAACTGGCTTACTTATGACAGTATTATCATAGACGGAAAAGAATTTTTTCTGATGGAACATACTGTTTACGGTAGAGAAGCCGCAAACGTAGTGCTGGATGAGAATGGAAAAGTGGTGGTGGATCGGGTTTATTACGGATTTGATGAGACAGTGAAAAAGCAGATCAGGGAATATCTAAATCCTACACCGTCAGTATCGGAACCGGAAAAGCAGAGAAAACCACCATTAGAAAATTGGCAGAAGGCGTATGAGAATGGGGAATATCTGCGGAGTGCGGAAATGACGGAAGAACAAAATTATTCGTTTATAGACGGAAGGATAAACAATCTGCCGTTAAAACCCCGGAAGATCGGGAATCGGATTTCGGTTTTAGACCGCCTGCATCTAAAGCAGGCGGAGATCGGAAAACGAAGCGGAAAACCTGCGCCGCAGATGGCTGTTGCAGAGGATATGGAGCGCAGGAGAAAATAGAAAAGTGGGAGACATGCACGTATGTGGTGCGTGTCTCCCGCTTTTTTGCTGCGCGGAAGTTTCAATATCTCTGTGAAAGGGCTTGTTGGAAAGTTGACAGATCCTTCGCTTTCTGGCAATATGGAGTATCAGGGGATAAGAATAGAAAAATACTCTGCTTTAGTTCGTTACAGAATTTTCAGAAACAGAATAATGGGAAATCCTTGAATAACGGGGGATTCCTTTGTATAATAACACTATAGAAACACAGAAAGGGCATGATTCTACCAATGCGGTAATAGAAATTGAGGTGGGAAGGATGGAAAATATTTCGGATAATACGAAAGAGGAAAGCCAGATTGCGAAGTATACGGTAAAGGACAGCGTTTTCACATCGTTGTTTAAAGATAAGAAATACCTGCTCCAGCTTTACCGGGCGCTCCATCCGGAAGATAAGAAAACGACAGAGGATCAGCTTACCGACATTACAATAAAAAACATCCTTACGGACGGGATGTACAATGATCTCGGCTTTATGGCCGGAGACAGGCTGATGATACTGGTTGAGGCGCAATCAACCTGGTCGATGAATATTATCATACGGGCGCTTATGTACCTGGTGCAGACCTACCATGATTATTTTGAACGGGAGGGTGCAGATCTGTATGGAAGCCGGAAGGTAAGTCTGCCGAAACCGGAATTATATGTAATTTTCACAGGCGAAAGGGTGGCAAAACCACAAACAGTTTCCCTTACAGAAGAATTTTTCGGTGGGGAGGATTGTGCCATCGAAGTGAAAGTTAAAATGATATACGGCGACGACGCATGGAGAGAGCCTGTATCCGGGGAACAGCCGGAGAAAGACATTATCAGCCAGTATATTACGTTTACAAAGGTATATAATGAACAATTAAAACTGTATCAAAGAACCAGAAAGACAATCACAGAGACGATCCGGATCTGCAAGGACCGGAACGTACTCAGGGAATATCTCTCATCCAGGGAAAAGGAGGTTGTGGATATTATGATGACTTTATTTGATGAAGAACGGATCATGCAGACCTACGTTGCCAATAAAGAGAAAGAAGCAGTAAAAGAAAATGCGAAAAGGACTGCAGAGAGGATGTTAAGGACAGGAAAGCTGACGGTAGAGGAAATTGCATCCTGTTGTCAGGAACTTTCTATAGAGGATGTCCGGCAGATGAAAGAAAAAATGATGCAGGCTGTATAATGATAGGTTAATGTGTATTCCCCGGCTGTAAAAATCAGCTGGGGATGTTCATACGGAGGATAAAGTGAAAGATTCGGAATTGATTGGGAAAGTACATTCCGCAGTTTACCACCAGTGCCAGAACCGGGGATATGCAGCTCCGGCAGAAGTGCTTGTGGACATTGGAGTGCTGACGAGGCAGAAATACGAGGACTGGAGATTTGGGAAGATTCCGTATTTAGAGCAGGCGTGTACATGTAACCTCCGCCAGCTTTCTTTTATTATGAAACAGATACGTTCCTGCGCAAAGAAAGCAGGGTTAAAGGCATCTTTCTGCTATTACAAGCGATGGGGTGTAAAGAAGAAACATGGGCGTAAGGCGGTTATTCCTCTCAGATTCAGTAAGAGCGGAACCCCGGAAATCGAAAAAGCATATGCGACACATTATGTGGATTTGGTAAGAATCAGGCAGTTAAAAAAGGAGCAGACAGGCCAGGCGGAAAATGTGGCTGCGGCTATTCCGAAAAAATCAGAGGTAACCGGGGAGGATGGGTAGAGAAAATGACAGACCAGGAATATGAGGTTATGGAACAGATTATGGACAGGCTGGAGGATATTTTATGCTCCTACCAGGGGCGTGGCCATCAGTCAGTTTACGTTGATATGGATTCCCTTGCGCTTCTCGTAAGCCTTATCGTATACGGACAGATCAAAGTGGAGTTGTATAGTTATGATTATGATGCAGATATTGAAAAGGATGAAAAGGCGGTGGGGATTTACAGGGAACTTGCGCCGCAGACGAGGTGGCGCACAGGCTGCCATACACAGATCGAACAAATCCGCATGAATGCGTTGAAAGAGTTTGCCGTAATGGGAACGCCTGCTTATCATGATTACATCTGGTATGCAGATGTCGGGGCAGCCGTGGAGTGCGGGGAGATACTTCCATATGAAATCTTCCAGTTATTTACGGATATGCCCGAAGTAAATAGGCTGTATATTTTTCCGTATCCATTCAGAGATGGAGACAGAAAACCTACTTATTATTCTTTTGAACCAACACAGGACGGACGGGAAGAAATGAAAAAATATATTGACCGGAAATGGGAAAAAGTGTACCGGATAGTCAATGGAAAAGGGGAATAACCTATAACTGGTTTACTATGTGCAAAGATGAAAGGTACATACCGGGAAGCAGCCGTTTTATTCTGCTCCCGGCGTCTCTGCTGTTACTATACGTTGGATCAGTGAAGAAAGGCGCATTGCTATCAAAAAAATCTAAGAAATATCCTGGCTTTTCTCTGGCTCATGCTGTCTGGAATGCCCGTTTCCTAAAATCACATCTACATTAGCACATACGGTTTTCAGTTCTTTTTCATACCCACGGAGATTCTGATAAGCTTTGTACTGGCTGTCTTTCAGTGCAGTCAGTTTTTCTTTTTCTGCTTTTAAGGATTTCATGGATGGCAGCTTCCCGGCGTCTGATTGTTCCTTTAAAATCTTCCGGGCAGTTTCATAAAGAGTGATTTCCGTCTGGTGTTCCTGCCGGAACTGCTTTTTATTTTTTGATTTTAAAAACTGGCTGTAAATGGATTTGTTCGCCAGATACTGCCCTGTATAGTGGATCTGTTCGTTTACCTCTTTTAATTTCTGTTCGGTGGAGCGCAGGGTTTTTCTCATATCCGCTGCCTGTGACTGCGCTTCGGAAAAAGCTGTCTGTAAACTGTCCTGGGTATCATATCCATGCTCCTGCACATAAGCGACAGTCTTTGCCATCTGCTGTAAGTTTGACAATTTAACCTTTTGTGCATACGCCTGGTTTTGCTGCGCCTTTAGACATTGCTGCAGATTGACTACAAGACGGAGATCGGATTTGATAAAAATATAAGCTGGAATTTCTGCTTTACTTTCTGGCTTGGAATCATGTGGGGCAGAGGTTACAGGAGCAGTTTCCGAAATTGGTTCTTCAGCCATTTTTACTTTCTGCTTTTCAGCGTTTTCTTTAAACAATGGGAGCAGATATTTTTCTTCATAATGAGTGCCGAGGTTCTTTCCGGTAATGGGCTTGCTGCGATCAGGATGGAGATAACTGAAACGGCCACGGCTGATTTTCAGTATAACATGGTATTTTTCTATAAGCAGCTTTTGAAACTCTTCCTGGCTGTGGGCAGAAGCGGCAGCGTCCTCAATGGCGGTACGGAGGAAATCTTTCTGTGTCTGGAAGGTTGTTTTGCGGGGAGTAATACCCTCAGAAATCATCTTCTTGTTGCGTTTATCCATGTTACGCTGCCCTCTGCGTTTTGCATGGTACTCCCGTTCTGTTATTTTCTTTTCCGTAGGAGTAAGCAGATCAATCTGATTCAAATGCTCCTTGTGACACATATCCATGACAGATTGCTTTAAATGAATCAGATAATCTTTCGTTAGGTGATGTTTATATCCGGCACGGGAATCGCAGGAACGTTCCATGAATGGTTCACGCTCCACATCAAATTTTCGCAGGCTGTTAATGACGATATGTACATGGATGTTGCCGCTTTCATTATTTCCGTCCGTGTGTGTACAGACGAGAGCCTGATGTCCGGGGAAATTCTTTCTGGCATATTCCAGTCCGAGCTGCTGCGCCCACTCCCCGGTCAATCCGTTTTTTTCTGTGTCTTTCGGATCGAAACTGAGGATGTAGTGGTGTGATTTGATTTCATCATAGGTCTGGTTTTTATGGTACTGTGCGTTCAGCTCCTTACATTCCATATCAAAATGGAACGGATCACAATTTATACCATCCAGATAATATTCTTCACGGGGAATTAGTCTGCCGTTTTCGTCAAGGATTGGCTTGCCTGTGTATTCGTCATATTGGAACATGAGATAACGCTGTGCTTCTCCGTAATCTGCATTTTTACTTGCGATGTGTTTCAGTATTGCCATATGAATTTTCCCCGGCGGCGCTTTTGTATTGCTCCGCATATGCCGTAAAGTCTCCGGCTAGCTTCATCACTTCATATTTCATTTCATAAATATCTGCAATGCCTTGATGGATCGCTTTCTTTATTTCCTGTGAATGGATGCCACCAGTGTTAAAGTGGCGGGCAATCTGGTTGAGGTTGCTGCCGATCTTTCCAAACTCGGCAGTCAGCTTTTTCAGTTCCGGCAGGTCTGCCACAAGCTCATATTTCACAATTACTTTTTTGTTCATAATTTGTTTCCGGGCATATTCCGCCAGAGAGAGATTTGTGTTTTGGGCATTGGTTGAGACAATCTCATATTCCGTATCTGTGAGACGGAGGTAAATACGGTGCGTATGTTTCAGCTCTTTATCTTTTTTTGGTCTTGCCATATAAGTTCCTCCTGCTAAAAAATCTATTCGTATATAAGCCGATTCAGAGGGGGATATGAGAAGGGAAAAAGTACATATTTATAAAATATTTTGATTTTTTCGTGATTGCTGTAATCACGTTGCGACTATTTTTAATAGGAGCCAATCTGCACATTTTGAAAAAATGTGCGTTGTCCGAGGGTATGGGGAGCGGAATCTCCATCAAGATTGCCGTGCAGCGAAAACCACGAAAGTGGGTTTGTAGCCGCTCTGGCGAATCTTGCTCTTATTATTGTGAATATACTATTGCTTGAGTTTATTTAGTTGCTCACGTTATAATAAATTATAGAATGATTTATTATAGTTTATATGAGATAAAAAAGAACATAGTAAAATATATTAGGAAATTCTTAATATATTTTTTGAAATTTCTTTGTGAGTCTGAACACGGAATTTGTTATACTTAATTATTAATATAAGAAAGATCGGAGAGGAAATTATGAGTGAAAGAATTCTTGTTGTTGACGATGAACACGATATTGCAGATCTGCTTGAAGTTTATCTACAAAATGAGAACTACATCGTATATAAATTTTATTCCGCAAAGGATGCCCTAGCTTGCATTGAGCAAGAGGAGTTTGACCTTGCAATTCTTGATATTATGCTTCCTGATATGAACGGATTTTCTATCTGTCAGAAAATCCGTGAAAAGTATACATACCCCATTATCATGTTAACAGCGAAAGACGAGGAAACAGATAAAATTACGGGGCTGACCTTGGGTGCAGATGATTATGTAACAAAACCTTTTCGTCCGCTTGAACTAATTGCCAGAGTAAAAGCGCAACTTCGGCGATATAAAAGATATACCCCTACTCCCGTAACGGAAAGCAAAACCAATGCTATCTTGACTTATAACAAGCTCCAGTTAAACACGCAGACTTATGAGTGTCTATTAGATGGCGAGAATGTTGCATTGACACCCACCGAATTTTCTATCTTGCGTATTCTTTTGGAGCATAAAGGTACTGTCGTGACAGTTGAGGATTTGTTTTGTTCCGTATGGAAAGATGAGTATTACAGCAAGAATAGTAGCACGATCACGGTGCATATCCGTCATTTGCGAGAAAAGCTGAAAGACACAGCAGAAAAGCCAAAATATATTAAAACAATATGGGGTGTTGGTTATAAGATATAATCAAGCCCTTTCAAGTGAGGTGTTTCTATGAAAAAGAAAGAAAAAACATGTTTTCTTGTACCATTACTTTTTGTAATTTATATGGTACTTTTAGTTTGGATTATTGTATTCAAACTGCAATTTTCAATTAGTGAATTAGATATTGTCAGAAGCATCAATTTAGTTCCCTTTTATTATGGCAATGAAATTGGAGTAAGATTTCATCTGACAGAAATTTTAGAGAATGTGGCTATCTTTGCTCCGCTTGGTATATATCTGTGTATGCTCAAACATGAACCGAAGTTTCCTATTAAGCTGATATTTATTTTAGGTACAAGTTTTGCTTTGGAAGTTCTTCAATATATTTTTGCAATCGGGCGTTTTGATATTACGGATTTACTTACAAATACTTGTGGCGGAATGCTCGGAATTGCTATTTACATTATGCTTGCGAGACTTTTTAGGAGTAGAAAACTTGCAAATAAAGTCATTGCAATAATAGCCGCTATTGTAACCGTTCTTGTTACTGGCGGGTTGGCTGTTCTGCTTATTGCGAATTAACGGAGGTAAATCCCTATGAAGAATAAAGACCATCTCATAGAAAAGAAATTGCGTTGTAAACTTTATATCACACTGGTTTTGCACGTTGTAATTGGCTTCGTGCTGACATTATTACTGGGATATATTTTTACACTATCCAGCAATCCTGTTATAACGTGGCTGTATTGGCGTATGGATGCACTTTTCATCTTTTATTTAATAATTGGTTTTTTTATTATCTTTTATTGCTACTGGAAAAAACCTTGGGCGTATTTGAATGAAATTATAGAAGCAACGCAGACAATCTACGAACAGAACGATCACACGATTGCTTTGTCTGAACCACTTCGGGATATAGCAAACCAAATGAACCAAATCAAAATGTCGGTTCTTTTGAGTAAGCAGGTAGCCAAAGAAGCCGAGGATAAAAAGAATGAATTAGTAATGTATTTAGCTCATGATATTAGAACACCGCTTACAACAGTAATTGGATATTTGAACTTATTAAGCGAAGCTCCCGATATGCCAACAGAGCAGAGAGCAAAATATGTTGGAATTGCTTTGGAAAAAGCGGAACGTCTTGAAAAGCTAATCAATGAATTATTTGAAATTACCCGATATCATACAAAAACAGTTCAGCTAAAAAAGGAAAAATTGGATTTGTACTGTTTGTTAGTACAGCTCATAGATGAATTTTATCCCACATTATCAGCAAGAGGAAATACAGCTGTCCTTGATGCAGATGAAAACCTTCTTGTAATGGCTGACCCGGAAAAGCTGGCGAGAGTATTTAATAATATTTTGAAAAATGCTACCGCATACAGTTATCCTAATACTGAAATTTCTATTGCCGCCCATAAGCAAAACGCAAACATTGTTATTACTATTCAAAATCACGGAAAAACTATCTCACAGGAGCAACTAAAAGATATTTTTGAAAAGTTTAGTCGTTTGAATGAGGCTCGATTGACAGACACAGGAGGGGCTGGCCTTGGCCTTTCTATTGCGGAGGAAATCATACATTTGCATGGTGGAGATATTACAGCTACAAGCCAAAATGACACGATCTGCTTCACTGTCACATTACCTTTTTCCGCTTAGGAATATATATATATGATATTAGGAATTTCTTATGAATTTTCCTGTTAAAACTTTGAGATTGAGATGCCCTTGTTCGGTACAATGATTACTGAACAAGGGCATTTTTGCTCTCGGCAAAATTCTAATTTAGCAAAGGAGCGATGATAATGGAACTAAAAATTGAAAATCTAAGCAAACACTTCAAGGACAAAGTCGCTGTTGACAATGCTTGCTTGACCTTAACCCCCGGTGTTTGGGGATTGCTTGGAGCCAATGGTGCGGGGAAAACAACTCTTATGCGAATGATTGCAGATATTATGACACCAACTAGCGGAGCAATTTTTTATGATGGCACCGATATTCACAAAATGGGTGAGGCTTATCGAAATTTGTTTGGCTTTTTGCCGCAGGACTTCGGATACTCCCGTGATTTCACAGTAAAAGATTATCTGGAATATATTGCGGCATTGAAAGATGTTCCCGTAAGAGAAACAACCAAGAAAATCAATCACTTGTTGGAAATCCTCACACTTTCCGATATTAAGAACAAGAAAATATCAAAATTATCTGGAGGTATGAAACGCCGTGTTGGGATTGCACAGGCAATGTTAAATGACCCTAAAATTCTCATTATGGATGAACCAACTGCCGGACTAGACCCCGGAGAGCGTGTACGTTTTCGGAATTTTATATCTGAATTTTCCCATGACCGCATGGTTTTGATTTCTACTCATATCGTATCAGATATTGAATATATCGCTACTCGAAATGCGATTATGAAAGCGGGGCGCATTATTGATGTGGGAACAACGGATGAACTGGTAAAGCAGATTGAGGGAAAGGTCTGGAACTGTACCGTTCCAGCGGAAAAACTCCCGGAATATGAACTGCGTCTGCGAATTATCAATCAACGTGGCGAGGACAACAATCAAGTTTCTATTCGCTATTTGGCAGATCAAGCAGAACTTGACGGAGCTGTTCCAGCGTCTCCACGGTTAGAGGACTTGTATCTGTGGCTGTTTCCGCAGACAGATTTAGAAAAGGAGGGAATGTGATATGCGTCTTTTCAGATTAGAAATTAAGCGGATTTTGAAGTCACGCCGCACTTTAGTTTTACTTTCTGTTGCGATGTTATTGTCTGTACTCATGGCATATTTGCCTATTAGTTTTGAGAGTATCAATTGCCCTAATGAAGATGGCACTATTACTGAATTGGATGGTTTGGCAGCGATTGAATATAAGCGAAATTTATATGCGACTACGCAGGGCGATGTAACAGCGGAAAAAGTAAAGCAGGCTTTAATAACTTATCAGGATTGCGTTAAGCAATACGGTTCTATTGATGGAGGAGAATTTCCGTTAGAGGTAAACATCGAGAAAATAGTGCCTATTCGTCCATTGCTAAAAGGTGTATCGGAGGCATTTGCTGATCCTGCAACAGGTATGGGGGCTGAATTGATGGATATTGAGCCTAATGAGGTTGAACAGCAATATTATGAAAAGTGTGCAGAGCATCTCAATGATGTAATGAGAAATGAGCAAAAAAACCATTTTTCGGCACAGCAAAAAGCAAGTGAAAAATATGCAAAGGTTGATAAACCATTTCAACTGTATGCAGGAATGTCTAAGGATGCCTTTGATTATATCGAATTATATATCTTAGTCTTTTCCATCCTATGCGTTGCCATTGCCGCCCCGATTTTTTCAAATGAATATCAAACGGGAGCCGACAGTATTTTACGAGCAACGAAACACGGGCGTACTCGGTTAGCAATTACAAAGATATCTGCTTCAACTACGATTTTCATTTTAGCCTTTGTCCTTGGAATAACAGTGCATTTGCTGATATTGAATATGGCTTTTGGAACAGACTGTTTAAAAACCTCGTTTCAAATGCTGTTCTCCATCATAAATCTACCCAATATCAACTTGGGACAGTTAGAGATTATTTTGGCGTTGGGAGGGCTACTTTCTATGTTGGCAAGCATTAGCTGCACACTGTTTTTGTCTGCAAAGTGTAAAGATTCTTTAACAGCGTTATTAGTTTCACTTGTTATTGTTCTTATGCCGATGTTTGCTTATACTGCGTTGGGCGCATCATGGATTTCTTGTATTTTTCCTTCAGCAGGAATTGGGATGCAGAATAATTTGCTCTATCAGCTTGCAAATTTTAATTATTTGCATATTGGAGAAATGAGTTTCTGGACGCCGTATATTATTTTAGTTTCTGCGGCAATAGAAGTCCCGATATTCTTGCTTTTGGCAGTACGCTCTTATTGTAAACATCAAGTTGCATAAAGAGTTGGTTAGAAAAAATTACATCAACTGTCGAATTAATTACAGGATTTTTAAATTATGAATGCAGTTTGCTATAATTCATATCAAGATAATAATTCGAACGACATTTGAAAGGATGATAAGAAAATGAATGAAAAGTTGAGAAATCAAATCATAGAGCTTCTTCATTTGATTGAGAAAAATGGAAGACCGGCAAGATTGGGTAAGACTTTTTCTACTGACAAAAATTATTATTATTATGATGCTGGTACAGGAAAAGTAGCTAAACTAAAAGTAAATGTTTATTTGGTGTTAAAGTGCATTTTGGAGAAAGATAATCCAGATGAAGTGATGAAACTTTCATTAAATACCCAGGATATTAAAGATGCTATATTCGAGATACAACATGCAATGAAAGAGGAAAATATTTTACAAGCACCGCCTGTAAGAACGCTTACAGGGGAGGCTGTTAAAAATTTGGATGATATTTTAGAAAATGGGGTAGAAAACGTCACATTAGAAGTGACAGAAAAATGCAATTTAAGATGTAAGTATTGCATTTATCATCCAGATCATCCAGAATATAGAGAATTTGGGCATCGCGATATGGAATGGGGGATTGCAAAAAGTGCTATAGATTTTCTGAAAAATCATTCTTCAAAATCGGAGCATAGGCATATAGGATTTTATGGTGGCGAACCATTAGTGAATTTTAAGTTAATAGAAATGTCTGTGGAATATGCAAAAAAAATATTTAATAATGATATAACATTTGCACTGACAACAAATGCAACACTGGTAACTGATGAAATTGCTAAATTTTTTGCTGACAATGATTTTAACCTTATCATTAGCTTAGATGGACCAGAAAAAATGCATGATGCAAATCGAGTAATGATAAATGGCGAAGGTAGCTTTGAAAAAACAGCAAAAGGTGCAAGAGAGATATTTAAACAATACAAGAAACAAGGCAAACATGGAAAAGTAGGATTTAATATGGTGGTTTCAGGACCGGATTATAAAAAGCAGTATGATGAAATACAGAAATTTATAGAAGAAAATGAATGGATACCAGAAGACATAATGGTATTAACTGCTACAGTTGATAGAGGACCTTCAGATAGTGATTACTTTCTTCCACAAAGTGAGGAAGACCGCAAGTTTATGGAAACATTTTATGAACCATTGATTGCATGGGAGAAGGAGTATAAGGATAGTAATGAAAATAAACAAGGTTTATTCACAGATGGAGCAATGGATAAAGGCATGTTGATTATTCATAAGAGATTATTCACCGATAAGCCTATTAAAGAATATGGAATGAATGGATGTTGTGTTCCAGGGCAGCGTAGGATATATGTTACTGTTGACGGCGTGTTTCATCATTGCGAAAAGGTGGGAAATATCCCTTGCTTGGGAAATGTTCAGGAAGGTTTTGATAAAGAAAGTATCCGCAAGAATTATGTGGAGGATTTTATACATGAAGCACAAAAGTATTGTAAAGATTGTTGGGCTGTGAATCTTTGTACATTATGCTATGTTAATTGCTATGACTCTGTGGGTACACATTTTGGCTATCGACATAATTCATGCAGAAATGAAAGGAAATATTTGGAAGATAATTTGATCCGTTATCACTCAATTTTAGAGGAAAATCCGGAAAGCCTGGCACATTATAATGATGTGACAGTTCAATGACTTAGTAATACATTTATTTACATAGATGTATAAAAAATATAAGGAGGTGACTTGTATGGAATTTGTAAATCCTACGGGAAGAACAGCAGGAAGCGGTGTACAGCCGAGAGCTTGTATGTGTTCTACTGGATATGCAGGTTACAGAGGCAACGATGACGGCTGTGTTCATTGTGGTTGTGGTTGCGGAAGTGATGGCGCATATCGTACTGGAAACAGAGTAAATGCAACAACGACATTCCGGTCTAGTACAATGTAAATTGCTAACAGAAGGCGTAGTACAAATACAAATGTGCTACGCCATTTCTGATATATTACTCAATATGTGTTAGGGAAGAACATGGAAAAAATAAGAAAAAATTTAAAGCTAATTATATATACAATAAGATTAATTTGCAGTATCAATAAATGGAGATTTATATTTGCTATTTTTATGTCCATAATTAATGGTATTATACCAATAATATCGCTATTGCTCATGCAGAAAATTTTAAACGAAGTGCAACTTATGCAAAAACCTTTTAATGTGATTTTAAAAATGTTGTTTTTATATTTTTTGATATCAGCATTTACTTCAATGTTGCAAAATATATCAAATTATAATATGAATAATTTGAATAATCAGTTAGTGTATGGGATCAATGCCATTTTAATGAATAAGTGTGGTGCGCTTTCATTGAGAATGTTTGAAACTACAGATATATATGATACAATAACCAGATTAGAACAAGAAGTTTCGGTAAAACCCTATCAAACACTACAGGCAATATTAAGCATTTGTGCCAATAGTGTTTCTTTGGTATCTGCTTCTTTGATACTTATTCCTTGGAATCCGATTATTGTGGCAATATTATTAATAATATCATTACTTATGTTTGGTGCTGAAATATACATTGGAAATAAAGAATTTATTATGCACTATAATAGAAGTGATAAAGAGAGAAGAGCTTGGTATTATTCATATTTATTAACTCATGATATTGCGTTTAAAGAAATAAAGGTGTATGGATTAAAAGATTACTTCATGAGGAAATATAGGCAGTTATCTGGAATCTTTGTAAAACAAATAAGTAAAATTGAAAAGATAAAAGTATTGTTAAATACGGGGTTGGCTTGGATACAAGATATTATTGGCTTGGTTATCATGGTATTAGTTATTCACTCGGCTTTTCTTAAAAAAATCATGATAGGAACGATGATGTCTTATTTAAATGCGGTTTCAATTATACAAAGTACAACAAATAGTATGGCAGCGAATGTATATACAATTTACAATGCGAATCTCTATATTAACTTGCTAAAAGATTTTTTGGAGAACCAAAAATACGATGAAGAGAATTCGGGAATAGAGTCTATTGATTTGATAGAGAGCGTAGAATTAAGACAGGTTGAATTTGATTATCCACAATTCAAAGGTGCGTTAAATAACATATCACTTAGAATTTCAAGAGGAGAGCAATTAGCAATAGTTGGTAAAAACGGTTCCGGAAAAAGTACATTATTAAAAATATTGTCTGGATTATATAAGTGTACCACTGGAGAAATTTTAGTAAATGAAAGAAATATCGCAGATGTAGATATAGAAGAATATCGGAAACATGTTTCGGTATTATTTCAAGATTTTCTGAAGTATGAAGGTACTTTGGGAGAAAATATTATGTTGGGAGATATTGAAGTTAAAAAAAATGAAGAGAGAATATTTGATGCCTTACAAAAGTCGAATGTAGATTTTTTAGAAGATATCAATGGATATCAATTAGAAAAGGAATTAGGGGCATGGTTTGATAATGGAGTTCAATTGTCCGGTGGACAGTGGCAGAAGATAGCGTTGGCGAGAGCATATTATAAGAATGCAGATATATATTTATTAGATGAGCCGAGTGCCGCACTTGATGTAATGGCGGAATCAAAAATTTTTGAAAACTTTTTTAACTTGTGTAGAGAAAAAATTGGAATATATATAACGCACAGAGTAAAAATTGCACAGAATGCTAGTAAAATCGTAGTTATGGAGAATGGTAGTATAGTAGGGATAGGAACACATAAAGAGTTATTGAGTAAGTGCAAAGTATATCAAGAGTTATACGCTGAAGAGAGTAATTTTTTTGATGAATCAAAACTATAAAATGATTTTAAATGTGCAAAAAGTGAATATCAAAAATATCGCTATCATTTTGAAATACGAGGAGTATTTCGGGTATATTCCGGTACATAACAGAGTGTTCGACGCAGATAAATCTGTGGTTTCTGATAGGTCGGATCCATCTTTTGATTGCTTTAAAAGCAGCTAAATCAAGATTTTTAGTAGCATTGTATAGTTTGAAAAAATACTTCTTTGGGATCCATTGGCTTTTTGTCGAATGAAATACCTATTCATTCACCTAGTGATAACCGTGCCAATAATTCAGTATTTATTAGGGATTTAAGCATTTGAGTAGAAAAATGATGGGAAGTTATTATTTGAATGGTAAATGTAAGTTGTAAATCAATAGGTATATGAGAAAATAAGAAGGAGGGTGTCTCCTATCATTTAATTTGGATAATAGGACGATGCCCGGGTCTATATATAAAAAAGATGGTGGGATCCTTTTTCTGAGGAATCCTTCTCTGGATTTTGGCATACTTTAATAATGCTTTTGCTTTCTCGGCTTTTAAGTTTTTTTTATACCGGAAAAGGATAACTTCCAGTACGTTCATTTTGAATTTTGCATGAAGTTTATTGCTGTTGTAGCACATACAGAGCAGAAGAATATCCGGTTTTAGCCTTTTTCTTTTCACTCATCCGATTTATAATTTTTAAATTTACGTTCCATGTAGAATGGTTTGTTGCAGTAAGTCTCTCCTATTTCCGTTGGAGTATAATTAGCCACGTTTTTCATTAGGATATCCGGTTCTTTTAGCGATTCCGGTAAACTGATATTAAGAAGGTTTATGTCTTTGACCATACAACAGACGAGAAAGATATATGTGAAGATTATCACATGTGATCATATAGAATCAGAACGGCAGTTTATTAATCGCGTACAATTTATTATTAAAATATCCGCCTATCCATTAAGTAAAAAACAATCCAAAAGGAATAAAAGAAAAATAGTGCATATTGTTACAAAAAGAAATTATTACATGAAGAATAGAAGAAATTAGATATAAGTGAGTAAAGATGATAAATATGATAGAATATAATCGTGATATAAAGGTAGTGAAAAATAGATTATGAAAAAATTTCCTGAAATATAATGCAGTACATAATTACTGTGCATTATTCAAAAAGGTTTGCTTTTTTATACTATTTAATTGTTTAAGGAAGTTTCTTCGAAAAAACATATTATGTAGAGAATTGAGCAGTGCAGTGGCACTGCTCGTCTTACGTTTATGATAACGGTGTAATTGATTACTCCTATTATTTGTATTACAGCGAACGAATTAGGGTAGCATAGAATTAAAATATGATTAAGAGGTAATCAATTATGGAGAGTAGAATCAAACAGCTCCGGGAGAAACGAGGGCTAATACAGGAAATTCTTGCTACAGAATTGGGAATAACTCAGCAAATGCTTAGTAAATATGAGAAGGATGTCACACTGATAAAGGTGGATATCCTCAAGAAGATAGCAACGTATTTTAATGTGACAACTGACTATTTGCTGGGTGTTTCAGATGTAAAAAGGGATCTACAGAGACAGATGAAAATGAATGAAACATTAGATGAGTACTACGACTTGATTGAAGTATATAAGGATTTAGATTCATACGACAAGGAAATGATATGGTCGATTATACAGACGGTAAAAAAGGCGAGCGAAAAGCGGAAAAAGGGAAACAAGCAGACAGAAGAGAGTTGATGTGAATGTTGAATATAGCGATTTGTGATGATGATATTCAAACAACAGGGCAGATAGAGATGCTGATCCAGAAAATAGCGAAGAGGAATTTTGTTGATATAGACATAGAAGTATTCTGGAATGGGGAGAGTCTGGCAGACGCGGTTGCAGCAGGGGACGGTTACGATATCATTTATCTGGATATAGAAATGGACAAAGAGGATGGGATTTCAGCAGCTAAAAGAATTAGGACATATGATAAAAATGTATTGATTATTTATGTTACCAGCCATGAAAACCACATGAAAGAATCCTTTGTGGTGCGGCCGTTTCAGTTTTTGGTAAAGCCGGTAAGTGAGAATCAAATGGAAACATGTTTTATGGCAGCCTATGAGGATATAAATAGCGGAGACTTTTACTTTCGTTATAGTTACCAACGTATGAATCATAAGGTACTAATCCGGGATATTTTATATTTTGAGAGCAATAAGCGGAAAGTGTTTATTGTGACTCGAGAAGAGACTTTTGAGTTATATGGGAAATTAAATGAGATAGAGAACAGCCTGAAAGCATGCAAAGTCTCTTTTTTACGTGTCCACCAGTCTTTTCTTGTAAATTATAAGCATGTAAAGGGACAGTCCTATGATTTTGTTACAATGGACAATGGAAAGAAAATTTCAATCAGTGAAGATAGAAGGAAGATAATTAGCGAACAATATTGTTCGATGGAGGATACATTTTATGTTGATGAGTAAAGTGTTACTATATGGAACAGAAATATTGCTTATTATTTTTGCAGTATATCTGTTCTCTTGCTATTTTGATATATTTTTTACACGGAGAAGAGGAAAGGGAACCTTAATAACTGGCTGTATTATTTTTACAGTATGGCAGTTGATGATTTTAAGTGTTAGCGCATTGCCGGTCTACGCAAATATAAGTATTACTATTATAGTGACACTTATTTCAGTTATGACTGCTTATGAGGGTGGATTTTGGAATAAGTGTATTTTTACTTTTGTTTTTAATGCTATTTGGATGATGATAGAAACATTAAGCGGCTATGTGCTTTCGTCTTACTGCAACCAATTTATATATCCTCAAGCATATGAAATATTGGGATCATTTATATCAAAATTGTTATTCCTGATTCTTATTTTTGCATTAAAAAAGGTATTTATGAATGATGAAATCAAAGAACTTTCTGTTAAATATAGTGTTATGTTGGTCCTGATTCCAACAGGAAGCATCTATGTTATGAATGAAATTTTTTTGTTCAGTTATAAAATAAATAGCAATCGTGCGAACTTTCATTCTGCGATCGCCGCAATTATTTTGCTGTGCATGAATGTATTAATTTTTTATATTTATATGAAACTGACTGATGATTTACGGTTAAGACGAATGACCTCTGTTTATGAGCAACAGTTGGAATTGTGTGAGCGGCATCAGCAAGAAAGAGAAATATCTACACTGCAGTTAAGGGATGTAAGACATAATATGAAAAATAGTCTTGTATCAATTCTTGCTTATGCGGAAAGTGGAGAATGTGAGAAGATTATAGGGTTTGTCAATGAAGTAATGGAAGAGGGAGGTATGACAATATCTACAATCACAAATAGTGGAAATATTGTAATTGATTCGTTGATTGGATACTGGTATGTGACGGCAAAAAAGAAAGGAATAGATTTTACAGTTAATATTAGTATTCCGATGAAAATGCCTTTTAAGGGGGCGGATATATGCCTAATACTTGGCAATTTGCTAGAAAATGCTGTAGAAGCGGCTGAAAAAGTGGAAGGAAAGAAATACATAAAAATTCAAATGAAATATGATAAAAACAATTTATTGCTATTTGTGATGAATAACTATAAAGGACAACTTGTAAAAATAAAGGATAAGAGATTGAAATCTACGAAATCAGATGCAGGAAATCATGGCGTTGGTTTGCCGTCAGTATATCGAGCAGTACATAAATATCATGGAACTGTGGTTGTTGATGATTCTGTGTCAGAAAGATTTTTAATCAGGGTAGTATTATATGGGGGACAGGAATAATTACATGAACGATCGGAATTATTACATTATAAATAGCATGATGAAAAAAGTGATAAAATAAAAAGATGGATTTGCAATTAAAATGTTATGGTGGTGTAGCATGGAAAAGGTATTGTTGTTCAGTAATTATAAAGAAGTGTTTGAAGTTACATACAAAATAATAGGAGAAAAGTACAAATTGGTATGGTGTACATATGATACGATGAAAGAAAACCAGTATCCGCTTGCGGATGTTGTAATTATGCATTTTGATAATAAAATGGTAAAAAAGGGAACGTTTGAACTTATTATTAAAGTAAAAGGAAGACTAGGACATACAATACCGATTCTTGCTTTAATAGACGGTGGAACAACACAGGATATTTTTTCAACATTGAGAGCTGGTGCATATGATTATTTAGAAACTGTGGAAAATTTACAGGAATATCAGAAAAAAATAGAAGACATTATATTATGGAATTGGTATTTAAGAAAATATGATTCAATAAAAGAGCAGCAATGATAATGTATTTATTGCCGCTTTTTTTATTGAAATAGAAGATGGTAGTAAATAGTATTTCAGGAAAAAGTTACATGAACACTCGATTTTTTTACAAGAAAAGAATTTAGGAGTATTTTTGTAGTATTGTACTTGAAAGGAAATGAAAGGAGATTCAAATTATGAAATCTAAAAATGTAAAGGTTCAGTCGGCAAAAATGCTGGCAAATGCATCTCTGAAACTTGGCAAAATGTCAGCAGACAGTGCTTGTTGTTATATTTTTCATCAGCCTAAAATGCCGGAGGCTCTGAAAAAAATGAAAAAGTTTTAATATGAAACGGCTATCGGAAAAATTAACGGGATACGTTATTAAAATCGGTGCAGTTTCAGCGGAATCATATGCGATATATCAATATGGCTTTCAAATCGGGCTTGAAATGTTGTGCTGCTTTGTGGTTTGTTTGGGTATAGCAATATATATGCATATGATTCCGGAATTTGCAGTATTTACAGTGATTTTTATGCTACTGCGAACTTATGCCGGAGGAGTACACCTGAACAGCTTTGGGGCGTGCTTTATATGTTCAGTTGTTGTACAGACACTAACATTACTTATTGACAGTAAGTATAAATTTACGATAACTAATGCGTTGCTCATTATCTTAGTGAGCGCAATATTAATATTGAAAGCCGCACCAGTAGAAAGTATTAATCGGGAACTTGAGAGCGATGAAAAAGAACATTGCAAAAAAGTGACCATGGAGATTTTGATTGGCGTTTTTACATTTGTAGGTTGTTGTACAATTGCAGGAGCTGAGGATATGGTGTCACTGGTCGCATTGACGGTTTTGATAATTTTAATCTCTCAATATGTTGGTGTGGCAAAATATAAAATTGAAAAGAGTAAAGATGAGCGGGAATGATAGTAGGTTATTATTTCCGCTTTTTATTATAGAGGATGACAAGGAGAAAAATATACTTTTGAAAATTAAGCTGTTCACAAGAAAAAACGTCCAATGGGTTTTGGCTCAAAAGGGCGTTTTTTATATATATAAAAATTTTTTATAGAATTTTCTTTTAGACCCGAACAATGGACAGGTTTCAATCGGGATAGGGAGTGAAAGGGAAAGACCTTTGCTCTTATCTAGTGGTCGGGAAGGAGGTGAACTCTATGGAGCAATCTTCTTCCAGTGACTATGATGAACTGACGGTTATGCACCAGTTTGACCGAAAATGTAAACTGGCTCTGGATGGCGAAGTTGCGGATTATGAAAAGCATATGGCATATCTGCAGGAGCATGAAATTATGTTCTCCGAACTGTCGGAAAAAGTAACGGATTGTTTTTTTACAACTGACGAGTATGATTTGGAAAAATATTATTTCAAAGCGGGTGGGTATGATGTGGAAGTAAAAGACGCTCTTCTGGCGGAAGCGTTAGAAACGCTGACGGAAAGAAAACGGGATGTCATCCTGCTGTCATATTTCATGGAGATGAGTGATGCTGATATTGCAAGGCAACTTCATCTTGTGCGAAGTACCGTACATGAACACCGGACACGTTCGCTGGAACTATTAAAGAATAAGATGGAGGAAAGCGTAGATGAAAACAGCAAGAAAAAACGCCAATAACCAAAAGTTAGTACCGTTTGATGTAATAAAAAAAGCGTCAGAGGGAGATATTCTGTCCATTAACCAGACATTAAAACATTATGAAGGTTACATAGCAAGGCTATCTGTCAGAAAAATGTACGATGAATATGGCGGTATCCATTACTGCGTGGACGAAACACTGCGCAGACGACTGGAGACAAAATTAATAAAAACAATTCTTGGATTTAAGATTAAACGCTAAATAGTATAAATGGGTATTGCATTCCCTTCTACCCAGAAAGGTATTTGGCATGGATGTACCTTGACAATTTCATATTTTTCCTGCAGGACGCAGAAAACAGTGGAGCTATGCGGCAGATACGCCATGACTGCCTGTGCATGGCACTTTGCGACATCGTGGCGCAAAGTTGCCGGACATTGAAAACGAAGGAATGCCAGTTTGGGTATTGAAGTAAAGGTACGAGCGGAAAATATCTGATCACAGATAAAGTAACGGGGACTTTGTGCGAAGATGCTGTTTTCTGATAATGAGACTTCCGGAGATAAGCTGCTCCGGTCCGAGAGGATGGTGTGATACCAATGAGGCTGCGCCCGGCAGCCGCCTGCAGGAGATTATTTGAACAAACACAAAATAAATATGCTGATAGTGGGAGGAATATAAAAATGCATCAGAAAATAAATAAAAAAAGATTTGTTCGTTACAAAGAAGGGGCAGAACTGTATAGTATGTGTCAAAAAAAATTTGAGCAGATGGCAAAGGACGCTAATGCAGTTTATAAGTTGGACAAATTGGTTTTAGTGAATTGTGATATTTTTGAGGAATATTTAGAGACGTTTCGTGTAATGGAATAATATATGAAGAGATTTTGTAAAAGTATATTTTTGTAAGACGAAAACACTTGACTTTTCGTTGGACGAAAAGTATAATAGTCTTAGTTATGAATGGGAGGTGCATATGAATGGCAAAAATCGGGAGACCGAAAAAGGACTCTCCCAAATTGAAGTCAGTGACAATCAGGCTTTCAGATGATGAATACGAAAAGTTCATAAAGTATGCTGCCAGTCATAACATGACCATGACACAGGCATTACTGAAAGGTATAGAACTTTTATATCAGAACTCATAATGCTTGAAGTACAAAATCTCTTTCCTTTACTTAGAAAGGAGTAGAGATGGCGAAAGCGAGAAAAGACAACAAAGGCAGGGCTTTAAGAAAAGGAGAAAGCCAGCGAACAGAAGATATGCGGTATGTGTATACTTATACCGATCCTTTTGGAAGAAGAAAGTACATTTATGCTACTGATTTGCGGACACTGCGGGAAAAAGAAAATCAATTACTGAAAGATCAACTGGATGGTCTGGATGTGTATGCTGCAGGAAATGCGGATCTGAATTTTGTGTTTGACAGGTACTTATCTACAAAGACAGATTTAAGAAAGACTACTTATACGAATTACAAGTATATGTATGATCATTTTGTCAGAGATGAATTTGGAAAACGTAAGATAGCAGAAATTAAATATTCCGATGTGTTGTATTTTTACTATCATTTGATAAATGAGAAAAAACTGCAAATTAACACACTTGAAACAATACATACGGTATTACATCCAACATTTCAGCTTGCGGTTAGAGATGATATTATCCGTACAAATCCCAGTGACGGGGTAATGGCACAGGTTAAAAAGAAACCGGGACGAAATCACGGAGTCAGGCATGCTTTAACAGTGGAGCAGCAGAGAGCGTTTATGAATTATACTGCTAATAATCCGATATTCTGTCATTGGACACCTCTATTTACTGTTCTTCTTGGAACAGGTGGCAGAATCGGAGAGATTATTGGTTTGAGGTGGCAAGATTTAGACTTTGAAAACAGAACCATCAGCATTAACCATAGTGTTGTTTATTATGCGCAGGAAGGTGCTAAGACGAGGAAAAGTGTTTTTCAAGTGTCGTTACCGAAAACTGAAGCGGGTATCCGTACAATCCCTATGTTGGATGCGGTATATGATGCTCTTAAAGAGGAATACGAAGTACAGAAGGAGAATGGGTTTAACAGTACCGAGATTGATGGAATGACAGGGTTTGTGTTTTGCAATCGTTTTGGAAATGTACACAATCCACAGACGGTTAATCGCACAATCAAACGTATTTTAGAGAGCTATAATGCAGAGGAAGTCTTGAAAGCGAAAAAAGAGAAAAGGCAGCCAGTTATTTTGCCGCACTTTTCGTGCCATCATTTGAGACATACATTCTGCACAAGGTTCTGTGAGCAGGAGACTAATATTAAGGTGATTCAATCCATTATGGGACATGCCAATATTGAAACTACAATGGATATATACGCCGAGGTCACTGATATGAAAAAGGTAGAGTCAATGAAACATCTATCAGAGAAATACGATGTATTTTAGGAAAGAGTCCGATAGTCGGGCTTGTGCAACAAAAGAGAGTTTTTGCAACGAAAATGCAACGAAGTTTGAAATGATAGTACCGAATAATGCGTGATAATGCGCTAAACAAAGCATATAGAAAAGGCTTAAATACGGGATAATGCGTAATAGTACGTTATCCTCTGGGGTATTCCCCACAATGAAGTCCTTACCGAACGACAAGTAAGAAAACCCCAGTATTTATGCGGGTTTCGGGACTTTCCAAACCGAATAAATTTACCTCTTTACACCAAATTTACACCAATCGGTGCTAAAAACGGTGCAGAGACTAAAAAATCGCATAATTTACGGAATGAATGGGCAGTCCCATAGTGGGATTGCCCATTTCTAATAAAGGATACATTCGTATCTGAGTGCAAAAGGAATGTTTATTATGGAATTAAGTGAAAAATTACAAGAGTTGAGGAAAGAAAAAGGACTCACGCAGGAAGAACTTGCGGAAGCGTTATTTGTGTCTCGCACTGCAATTTCTAAGTGGGAATCCGGCAGAGGAGTTCCCAATATCGAGTCATTAAAAGCAATTTCAAAGTTTTTTTCAGTGTCAATAGATGAGTTATTGTCCGGTGAAGAAATACTTAAAATTGCTGACGAGGATAATAAGCAAAAGGAAAAACATACAAGAGACTTAGTGTTTGGTTTACTCGATTGCAGTTTGATTATGTTTCTGTTTCTGCCTTTCTTTGGACAAAAGGGTGATGAGATTATAAAAGAGGTATCTTTACTTTCGCTGACAGGTACCCCGCAGTATATCAAAATACCGTATTTAATTATTGTATTTGGAATTGTACTTACAGGTGTTTTGCTTCTCGCTCTACAAAATTATGAAGCAGTGTTTTGGTTGAAACACAAACATCAAATATCCATTGTGTTAAGCACAGTTGCTACAATAGAATTTATGATAACACTTCAACCTTATGCAGCCTTTTTCACTTTTGTTTTCTTGGCGATAAAGTCTCTGATGCTGATAAAATGGCGATGATACGAAGCGTGTCGCCAATGTGACGGTGAAATTCTTTTCATTTTTATTCATTCCACCTATATTGTAAACAGGCGAAAGCCAAATAATTATGGCAAAGGATTGATAAAAATGAAAAAAGAAAAAAGTCAAAAAGTATTGCTTTCAGGAATAGCAATGGTAGTGTTATTTATTTTGTGGACAGTGGCAATAAGCCTTATTGATGTTCAGCCCATCGGGCCACAAAACTCTTCTGTTGGATTTGCAACCTTGAACGGCTTTATCCACAGCCTGACAGGTGTGCATATGGCAATATATACCGTTACGGACTGGTTAGGACTGATACCGCTTTGCTTTATTTTGGGATTTGCGTTGCTTGGACTTATACAGCTTATTAAAAGAAAAAGCTTATTCAAGGTCGATTCCAGTATTTTGGTGTTGGGAGCATTCTATATTGTTGTAATGGCGGCATATTTGTTTTTTGAATTTTATGTTGTCAATTACCGCCCGGTATTGATTAACGGTTTTCTTGAAGCTTCGTATCCATCATCGACAACCTTGCTTGTTATGTGTGTTATGCCGACAGCTGTTATGCAGCTAAACAGTAGAATTAGAAATACAAAAATGAAAAGAGCATTTGCCTTTGCTTTAATTGCATTTACTGCTTTTATGGTAATTGGCAGGTTGATATCCGGTGTTCATTGGATTACTGATATTATTGGCGGGGCAATTTTAAGTGCGGGTTTAGTGATGATTTATTATAGTGTAACCACTCTTATTGCCCGACAGGAAAGATAAAATTCTAACTGAGGAATCACTTATTGACCTTGAGAGATATTTTCTCCCAAGGTCTTTCTTATTATTCGCAAACTACACCAATCCCGATTTTCTCAATATAATTGGGATAATCACAAAGGAAGGGGTGGTTGTACTATGACGGGCAGTTTAGCAAGCGTTCATCCGGAGCTTATTCCTGAATGGTCAGAGAAGAACTTACCGCTAACGCCGGATAAGATAACCTTCGGTTCAAATAAAAGAGTGTGGTGGAAAGGTGCTTGCGGACACGAGTGGGAAACGAGCGTCAAAGCTCGTTCAAAGGGCGAGAAATGCCCGATATGCTCAGGAGCGAGAGTAATAGAGGGTATCAATGATTTAGCCACATTGAAGCCCCTGTTGGCTCAGGAGTGGTCTAAAAAGAACAAATTAAAGCCTACCGAGGTATCTGTCGCTTCTCATAAGAAGATTATTTGGAAATGTAAACACGGACACGAATGGGAAGCAAGCGTTAAAAGCAGAACGGTAAACGGCACAGGCTGTCCATACTGCTCACATAATAAAGTCCTTGCCGGATTCAATGACCTTGCTTCACAGTATCCCGATATTGCTGCTGAATGGTCTGACAGAAATCTTCCGTTGCTGCCTACAATGGTAACAGCCTTTGCAAACAGTAAGGCTTGGTGGAAATGCAAAGATTGCGGAAACGAGTGGTACACTCTTATTTCAACCCGTTCCGGTGGGAGCAGATGTCCGTATTGTAGCGGATATACATTGCTCAAAGGATTTAATGACTTGGCGACTACGCACCCTGACCTTGCGGCTGAGTGGTCAGAAAGAAATTATCCCCTAATGCCTGATGAGGTAAACGCAAAATCAAGACACAATGTTTGGTGGAAGTGTAAGACCTGTGGCAATGAGTGGAAGTCCGTTATCAATGCTCGTGTAAAAGGAACAGTATGCCCGGTTTGTGCGGACAGGGCGGTTCTTGCAGGATACAATGATTTAGCCACAACGGACAGGAAACTGCTTGCTGAATGGGATTACGAAAAAAACTCTCTGCTCCCGACACAAGTGTCAAGAAAGTCAATGAAAAGTGTGTGGTGGAAATGTTCACTTGGACACTCTTGGAAAGCAAAAATCAGCGACAGAACAATTATCGGAGAAAAATGCACTGTGTGCGAAAACGAATATCGCTCCGTGTTCCCCGGCTTGGCTGTCGCCTATTACGCCAATCAAAAAGGACTAAAGGTACAGCTCGGTTCGGATAAACTATTGGGAATACCTCTTGAAACATACATTCCGTCAGAAAAGCTGGCGATAGAATTTACGAACGGCTCAGAACATATGGAGGTTCTCAAAAGCCACTTATGCAAGCAACGAAATATAAAACTCGTAAAACTCCCTTTTAAGACAACCGAAACGGAAGCGGAGTATGCCGACAGAGTAAAAGCAGTTTTCAAAAGCGTACATATCTTTATTTATTCTGATGTCGAAGCAGATGTTTCGGTAATCAGAGCAAAATTCAATGAATGGAGGAAGCGACTGTGAGAGAAGAAAAGTTCCATATCTATCTTAATGATGACGAATATAGCAGAGTAATACAAACACTTATCCGCTTAAAGAACAGTCTGATTTCACAAGGCAGATACACCGACGGAGTTGACGATGTTCTCTGCAAGGTGCTTTCAACCAAGAAAAGAAAGCTCAAAATCAAATATATCTGAACACGAAAAGAGACCGCCTACACGATGTAAGCGGTCTTTGCTAATTTAGAGTAAGTTCGACAAATTGGAATTTGTCAATACCTATTACCATAAAGATATTTATTTGAAATTCTCTTTTGTGTTTCCAAATATTTTGTAACGTTTTCATCATAATCAGGATAATTATAACCAAGTGAATCTGCCACTTTTTTAGATATTTTTTTGAACAAACATAGACACAAATCAAACGATTTCCACATTTCTTCATACGAACTCATTGAATATGTATTTAGTAAGTTATCCCACAATTCTTTTGAAATATGCTTATCTAAAAATTTATAGTTTTTACCCAAACTGAAATTAAATCCTTTTTCAGTACCGACATACCAACTAATCATCCTAAGAAGCTCATGACGTAATACTTCATTCATATGGTCTATTGCAAATAGTATTTCACCACGAAGTAAGCCCTTGGATACATATGTTGCAACATTCCAAAATTCGTTACAACAGTCATCAAACTTTCTTTCTGTTGGACACTTAATGTAATAATCTTCATCTGTGGGAACTATTTCTGTTTTAATCATATTATCTTTATCTAACATGATTTTTACAAGTTTATCGCGAGTAAGATACTCCTCAAGCATTGAAACAGGTAACAAAGTTAAATCAATCTTTACACCATCATCAAAAAGCATTATATAAGAAAATCCTTTTTCTTCTGGAGGAAATAATTCCATATCTTCAGGTTTTTGCATCATAATTCTGTTACCAAAAACACTAAGCCAGTCATCGCTTTTCAAAAATTCTCCCATATCTATAACAAAAAAAGTAATATCATAATCTTGAAGATTGTCTTTTGGTATATTAACATTAGTGCGAGACCCCTCAAGAGTTACAATTCTAATTCTCTCATCTTGAAAAGCAAAATTCAAAACTAAATCGTATATTTCTTTTTCAGTCCTCATTTCATTCACCTCAATAAAATTATATCACAAAAAAAGATTGATTCTAACTGTTCTTATAATTTGATAACCGCATCAAGGCAGAGCGTAAGTGCATATTCGTATGCATTACCGCCCCAGTTTCTTTCGTCGTATTTGTCAACATCTGCAAGACTGTCTGCGGTATAAAGTATCATACCCCAGGTTGCCCCTCTGAAATCAGCACAGGCCGCCAGAGCAGAACATTCCATTTCTACAACTGCACAGCCTTCACTTTTGCGATAAGCCACCTTTTCTTTGGTTTCACGGAAAAATCCATCCGTTGACCAGGTTATAACCTCCTGATATTTCATACTATGCTCAAGAATGGTTTCTTCAATTGCTTTTCTTGCCTTCTCGCTGATTTCCACAAATCGAGAAGGGGGCGCATAGTGATAAGATGTTCCCTCATCACGCAGAGCCTTGTTTGGTACGAGGAATGTACTTTCGGGGAACTTTTCCAGAGCACCGCAACTACCTGCCGAGATTACCTCTCTTACACCATAACCAATCAGCCAATCAAGTATCTGTGTGGCTGCTGCCGCACCAACGGGTGCTTGACAAAGCACAATGTCCTCACCCTTGTATTTGGTGATGTAAATGGGATAATGCTTCGTTGCACTCTCAAAAGTGGATACCTGTTTGGTATCACTTTTACTGGCATATTCATCTATGTAAGCACCAAGAAATGCGAACACACATTTCTTGGGTAAGTTCAAACCAAGATTTTCATGAGTGGGATTAAGAACTGCTGTCTGCTCTGTATCAAACTCCAAAATCGGTATTTCGTTTTTAATAATAGCCATACTATCTCTCCGTCAAATTCAAGTTTGTCTAACTGTTTCTAAACAGATCTTTTCAATAATATTGTAGCTCATAAATGTGAACAATTCAACCAATGAAAGCGTATTGTCCTATGTAAAGCCGCAGCCAAAACTGCGACTTCCCGACAAGTTGTCGGGGATTACTGGATGGATGCCAACCTGACAAGCACTTCTTTCATATCCGTCCAGATTTCTTCCAGACGCACCTGTAGGTCGTTGATGTCGGCTTCATAAATGCTGCCGGTCTCATTGGCTCGTTTTGCGTACTGGTTCAGGTTGTTGGAACAGATTCGCAGGAGCGAAACCAGAGCTTTCACATCCTGCAAATCCAGATTGATGCAGTAGCCATCCAGAGCCATCTTGCGAAGATACGCCCCCATGCTTCGGATGCCAAGTTCATCCATCTTCTGATGGATTCTCTCAACTTCCTCTTTGGATGCAAGGAAATGAACATCCTGGTCTCGCTTTGCCATTACAACACCTCCTCGTGAGCTTCAGAGCGTTTTGCAGGCGGGATATGCTCTGCTTTGGATTTCAGATCAGCCAGAACAGAAGGACGCTCTGTGCTTTTCTTTTCGGCACGGCTCTCCACCGTGTCCTCCATATTCAGAGCCGCATCAAGCTCTGCCAGTCGCTGACTTTTCGCCATCAGTTCTGCTTCCTGAGGGAACGGTTTTCCAAGTTCACCTTTGGTCGCTTCCTGCTGATTGTAGAGATTGGTCAGCTGTTCATTAGCTCTTTCCAGCTTTTCTGTAATGCCTGCAAGGGCATTATCCAGACGGGTGATGTTGCCCCTCGCATCAGTGCCAAGGGCTACACGGTGGCTCATAGAGCCTTTCAGAGTGATGTCGTACTCGTGACAGAAACTGTCGAAAGAAAGCTCCATCTGGAACCCACGATAACTGCCCAGAGGGACAGGATCGGAGCCTTTTACTTCCTTACACGCTGCCAGAATCCACTCACCGGCATCTGCTTTTTCCGCATAATGCTTTCCACGGATGTCCATGCCGCAGAACCCCTCGGAGATCTGCGGGTGAGCTTCTACGGTCTTAATGTCAGCTTCAAAGCCATGAATATAGCCTGTCTGCTTTTCAATCTCAGCCGGGAAATATTTCAGGAGCTTATCTTCCATGCGGTACTGCTGACTCTGGTGGTCAGCTTTCAGCACCTTCAGCCTTGCCACATCAATGTCCAAGTCCATTTTTTCCTTGATAAGAGGATTACCGGCACACAGCGCCTTGATTTCCGCATAGGACAGAGCCTGCTCGTCCACATCATCACAGGAACGAACCGGCGATTTGGAGGTCATAATCTGAGAAATGAACTTCTGCTTGTTCTCCAAGGTCTGATACAGATATGCGTCGAAGGTTCCCTCCGTTACATACTGATACACCTGAACTTCTTTGTTCTGGTTGCCCTGGCGGATGATACGACCGTTTCTCTGGGTCATATCGGACGGACGCCAACCCACATCCAAGTGATGAACTGCCACCAGTTTGTCCTGGACATTGGTTCCTGCGCCCATTTTCTGTGTACTGCCAAGCAGTACACGCACCTGACCGGTACGAACCTTGGCAAAGAGGTCTTTTTTCTTTGCTTCGGTATCCGCATCATGGATGAATGCAACTTCCTCCGCAGGCACTCCGTTTGCGATCAGCTTCGTTTTAATGTCATCGTAGACATTGAACGTACCGTCATTCTTCGGAGTGGACAGGTCACAAAACACAAGCTGAGTCAGCTTATCTGCCTGACCGTCCTGCCAGATACGGAGAACATTCCCCATACAGGCATTCAATTTGCTGTCCGGGTCATCAGGGAGCAACGGGTTCATCAGTCGCTGATCCAGTCCCAGCTTTCGACCATCGCTTGTGATCTTCAGCATATTGTCCTCGGACGGGTCTACGATACCTGCATGGACTGCCGCTGCTCGCTCGGAAAGCTCCGCTACCATATCCTGCTGATGTTCAGAGGGCTGAACCACAACAGTCTCAAACTTTGCTTCAGGAACAGGGAGATTCAACTGGTCAGAGGTCTTGATGTCTGCCACTTCCTTGAACATATTCATCAGTTCAGGAAGGTTGAAGAACTTTGCAAATCTGGTTCTGGCACGATAGCCGGTTCCCTCAGGTGCAAGCTCAATGGCAGTCGTTGTTTCACCAAAGGTAGATGCCCAGGAGTCAAAATGGGTCAGATTCTTTTTCTGGAGCGTACCGTACTGGAGATAACGCATGACCGTATAAAGCTCGGTCATGGAGTTGCTGACGGGAGTACCCGTGGCGAAGATAACACCACGACCGCCGGTGATCTCGTCCATATAGCGGCATTTCATAAACATATCCGAAGATTTCTGAGCTTCAGAAGTGGACAGACCTGCCACATTCCTCATTTTGGTGTAGAGGAACAGGTTCTTGAACGCATGGCTCTCATCCACGAACAGTCGGTCAACGCCCAACTGCTCAAAGGTGATTACATCGTCCTTTTTGTCTGCGGCAAGGAGCTTATCCAGTCTGGTTTCCAGAGATTTTCTGGTTTTCTCCATCTGCTTGATGGTGAAGTTTTCGCCACGCTGCCATTTCAGTTCTGCGATTGCACCCTCAATTTCGTCGATCTGCTCTCGCAACTGTCGTTCCTGTCTTTCAGGAGAAAGCGGGATTTTCTCAAACTGGCTGTGACCGATGATAACGGCATCATAGTCGCCGGTTGCGATACGGGCACAGAACTTCTTACGGTTTGCGGTCTCAAAATCTTTCTTTGTGGCAACAAGCAGTTTTGCACTCGGATAGAGGTGCAGGAACTCGTTTGCCCACTGTAAGGTCAGATGGTTCGGCACGACAAACATGGATTTCTGGCTCAGGCCAAGTCGCTTGCTTTCCATAGCCGATGCTGCCATTTCAAAAGTTTTGCCCGCACCAACTTCGTGTGCGAGCAAGGTGTTACCACCATAAAGCACATGAGCGATAGCGTTTCTCTGATGTTCACGGAGGGTAATATCAGGATTCATACCGCCGAAACGGATATGACTGCCATCATACTCACGGGGTCTGGTGGAGTTAAAGAGTTCGTTGTATTTAGTGACCAGAGCTTCACGGCGGCGAGGGTCTTTCCATACCCAATTCTGGAACGCATCCTTGATTGCCTGCTGTTTCTGCTGTGCCAGAGTGGTTTCCTTTTTATTCAGGACACGCTTCTGCTTTCCGTCAGGATCTTCGATAGTGTCATAGATACGAATATCTTTCAGGTTCAGCGTTTCTTCCAGAATACGATAGGCATTGGCACGATCAGTACCATAGGTCATATACGCAGCCACATCATTGTAGCTTGGGGAACTTTTACCGTTGATACGCCATTCTGCGGTCATTTCAGAGAACTTGACCTCAATGGAACGTCGCAGGTAATACGGAGTTTCAAATGTTTCCTGCATGAACTGCTGGATATAGTCAGGGTCAATCCAAGTTGCACCCAGACGGACATCAATCTCAGACGCATCCAAGTCTTTCGGCTGTGCCTTTTGCAGAGCTTCCACATTGATGTTAAAGGAAGAATCGTGCTTTGCAGCCATTTCTGCAATACGCAGTTTGCTTCTCACATCACCAGAAAGGTACTCGTCGGCAGTCTGCCAACCGGCTTCGGGGTCGTTAGGCCCCATAGGGTCTTTGAAGATGACCCCTCGCAGTTCAGTGATAATGGCTTCGTAGTCCTCAGGAGTTCCAAGCAGCTGTGCCATGAATGGCAGATCGACCTTGCCACGCTCACCAATGGAGATTGCCAGAGCTTCAGAAGGAGTGTCCACACTGGTCACTCGGCGCTCCGGTTTGATAGTTCTCTTGGTGAACATATCCGCCTTGCTTTTCAGATTACCGTCCTCATCCACATTTTCCAGAGAACACAGGAGGTAATAAGAGGAATCGTCAGAGAAAGCCTGACCATTGGCACGGTTGTTGATAAGCCCATGCTTTGCGGTAAAGGCATCGTAGGCTTCATTGAGTTCTGCCTGCTTCTGAGAAATCATTTCATCCGGGAAGTCCTCAAGCTGATATTCGATCAGTTCGTTGACAATACCACGGAGTTCCACCATGCCTTTTACACGATCTTTTGCTTTCTCATTTATGTCAAGGTGGCGCATGATGGAGTTTTCACGGAAGTACACTTCACCGTCCACCACAGCATAGGAGAAGTTCTTAACATCTGGGGTTGCGGGAATGGTCTCAGCTTCTTTGCCTTTGTCAGCTTCAGGAAGTTCTACCGCCTGATAGGTTCCCTTGATGTGGGAAACCGCTTCTTTCAGAAGATCAGACAGTTCCACGCCCACAATAGGACGGACTGTAATATCCATGCCGTAGGCTGTGCTTTCCTCAACCGTATCACCCAGAACCATTTCCGGGTGATCGACAAAGTAGCTGTTCATGGTGTGTCCTTCTTCGGTGCGATTCAGATGCACCCAATCAGGAACGATGTCGATAGGATGGTCACGCTTTTGCAGGAACAGGATGTCAGACACGACTTCCGTGCCAGCGTTCTTCTTAAAGGCATCGTTTGGCAGACGGATAGCACCAAGCAGTTCTGCTCTCTGTGCCATATATCGTCTTGCGTCAGAGTTCTTGGAGTCCATGGTATAACGGCTTGTCACGAAAGCGACCACGCCGCCGGGACGAACCTGATCCAGAGTCTTGGCGAAGAAATAGTTGTGGATGGAGAATCCCAACTTGTCATAAGGCTTATCGGACACCTTGTAGTTGCCGAAAGGCACGTTGCCCACAGCCAGATCGTAGAAGTCTCTGCGGTCTGTCGTTTCAAAACCGGCTACCTTGATTTCTGCATTGGGATAGAGCTTCTGAGCAATTCTGCCGGTGATGGAGTCAAGTTCCACACCATACAGGCGACTGCTCTGCATCTCAGGGGGCAGCATACCAAAGAAGTTACCGATACCCATGGCAGGTTCCAGAATATTGCCTGTCTCGAAGCCCATCTGTCCGACTGCATCGTAGATGGAGCGAATGACCGTAGGACTGGTGTAATGTGCGTTCAAAGTGGAAGCCCTTGCCGCAGCATATTCATCCTCGGAAAGCAGATTTTTCAGAGTGGTGTACTCTTGCGCCCAATTCCCCTTATCAGGGTCAAAGGCATCTGCCAGACCGCCCCAACCGACATAATTCGACAAAATCTCCTGTTCTTCAGGAGTTGCATTTCTGTTCTCGCTTTCCAGTTTGAACAGGGTCTCAATAGCTTCGATGTTCCTTGCGAATTTCTGCTTAGGTCCACCTTCACCGATGTGGTCATCTGTGATGTGGAAGTTCACCGCAGGAACAGGAGGGACTTCTCTGGTGGTAATGGACTGCTCGATCTGAGAGATGATGTCCATGACTTCGGCGTTCTGCCATCCGTCCACCTTGGCATAGTCCTGAATGATGGTATCTTTGCCATCCACGCACTGTACGAAATCCAGACTGCCCGGTAAAGGCTTTCTCGTATTCATTGCACCCAGAGCTTTCATCTGAGTGGAAGGGAGTTCGTGGTAAGCTCTCAGGGCATCTTCAAAGGAACTGTATTCCTTAATGTCCAGCGCACCACGCTTCTGAACATCCTCGGCAACATAGAAATGGTCAATGAAATGTTCCGGCTGTACAGGCTCGGCAATGCCATAGATCTGTGCGTGTGCTTTTTCATCAGGATAGTCACCATAGATACGGATGCACTTATGCTCATGCTGATCGTAAACGGCAGCACCGTCATACTTGAACCCGTCATCCTCCATGGTTCCGTCTACATAGCCCTGGGCGGCTTTTTCCGCTTCTTCCAGAGTGTAGTAGTCCAGTTTATCATCGAAGCCGTTTTCAAAATGATGGTAAGCGGCAACCAGATAACGGGGAGCCATGCGCTCTTCGTAGCTGTTAATCATTTCAGGGGTCAGCCACTCCGGTTTGTCAGGAATCGTTTCATACAGTTCACGCATCTTGGCGATCTGTGCATGACGGTTGCCTGCCCACAGATGCTTTTCGCTGTGCTGTCCTGCACCAAGGAAGTATTCGCAGTCCATACGCAGGCGGTCTAACAGCTGATACTCAGGGGTGTAGTCCCTCGGTGCGGTTTCGCCCAGAAATTCCTCTGTAACGGTTTTTTCTTCGGTTTGAGTATCAACCCTTACCGAATGGTTTCTCTCGTCCCGAGAGAGCATTTTTTCAAAGTTCTCACGGTTCTCTGCACGGAAGATGGGATAAGCAAGCGTAGGGTCACGCAGCTGAACTTCTCTGTCCGTGATCTGTTCCACACGGAAAGCAGTATCGTCCAGATATACCGTATCACCGACCTGATAGTTCCATGCCGGTTCCTCTTGGGCAGGTTCTTCCACGACCTCGGCAGGCTCTGCCGCAGGAGCTTCGGGCTGAACTGCTTCCATAGCTGCTACGGACTGACGGACTTCCTCAAGGTAGTCATTGGCAAGCCATTCATCGTCAAAGTATTCCGTTACACCCTCAGGGTCTACATAGTAAGCGCCGGTCTGCTCATCCCAGATGGCATACTCGCCATCCTCGGTATCGACAACAGCGAAACGCTCGTTGACATCTTCCAAAGGATCTGCCTTGGCAGCTTCGATTGCCTGTCGCTCGGCTTCTTCTTCAGGAGTAAGATAGCGACCTTTCTTCATCAGAGAATCAATTCTCTGTGCCACCTGAGTCCAGGACATCTTCACATTGTCGCAGCCGCTTTTGTTATAACGGACACCCTTGGCGTCGTGATCTTCACCGCTGTGCGTTGCACCGGAACAAGCATGGGAATGACCACCCGTGCCATATTCATGCTTCAGGAAATCGGCTTTTTCCTTGGCAGAATGGTTTTCCTGCCAGTATTCATAAATACGACGCTTTCCACCATCGAAGCCACTTCCACGACCAGTCAGGTCTCTATTGACCTCATCATCAGTGATAAACTGACGAACAAGAGGGGCATACATCATGTCCGACTGATACTCCCTCAAAGGAAGTTCCAGTTCTTCCAGACGCTTCAGCACCTTTTCACCACGACTTTGATTGTTGCGGAATCTCATCAAATCGCCGCTGACTGCATTGGCATCCAGAATTTCCTTCAATTCCTGACGGAGAATTGCTCTGAATCCCTGATCAGTCAAAAGATTTGCCAGATGCTCTGTTTCTGCGGGGAAACCTCCTGTTCGACGCACATCCTGCATGACAGAGAGGTAGCCCTGTTCTTTTGCTTCAGAACTAACATCTCCCAAGAAGTACCAGATGTTCTCGGCAATCTTCTGTCGCTCGTATCCGGGAGCTTCTACCAGTTCCACATTAGTAGCAAACTGACCGCTTTCAAGCAGCTCACCAATACGGTTTGCTACATCGTTCCAAGAGATAATCTGCGCTCTGGGGCTGTCGATAGCAGAGGAACCTTTGGCAAGATGGATACCATCCTCTGCATACCAAGCAGAAATATTACCGCAGTCCTCTTTGATACCGAAACCACCGTGGTAGACCTGCTTCAGACTCTGAACAATTTCTTCCACGGGTTTCTGCTTCATATATTCCAGAGCTACGATTTTTCTGGCTTCATCGGTGTTACTGCCAAGCAGGAGAAAATGGTCGATTTCTTCCTGAGCAAAAGAAAAAGCAGAGGGCTTGAAGCTCTCTGCTTGGTCGATAAAACTGATTTGTTCACTTTCGGTGAGGAACAGATTCAGACTTAGCTGTTGATAAGTTCCATCATCACGACTTCCTCTGCCTGTGCTTTCAGGCTGTTCATGTGCTGCACCCACGCCATCTGATTGGTCTCTTTGTCCGGTGCGGGATTCTGCTCCAGATACTGATTCATCAGCTGTTCCACTCTGGACTTCGCTGTGTCCTCGATCTCCCACAGATGCGGGAACAGGCTCTCCGTCAGAATCATGTCGTTCAGGAGCATCGGATTGTTCTGCTCCAGGAATGCTCTGCGCATCCTGCCATACTTGCCCAGAACTCTGTCGCTCTGGTTCTCCAGTACCATGTTCGGAATCTGGTAATCCCCAACCTGTCTGTAATTCATTTCGTTCATCATATTCGCTCCTTTCAGCAGTTCTGCTCTGCTCGTATTCACCAATCGCTTTTTCGATCTCCCCGAACATCCTTGAGCTGATGGCATTGACCGCAGTACCAAGGGCATTTACGGTCTGCCTGCTGTTAAAATCAAAGACCTTCTGGAAATCCTCATGCTCGAAGTAGTTGTCGGGATTCTCCACCAGTCGGCTGTACATTGCGTAGGATACGCTGTTTGCGACCGCTGTTTTGAAAGCCACTTCGATGTTAAGTTCATCATACTCCTCAAGGAAGCTATTGGCAACGATGTCGAGGAACTGCTTTCTGTTGTCAGCCCAATACTCCGAAGCGAGACTCTGTGCGATGTCCTCAAGCTGCGCTTCAAGCAGACCGTCTGCTTTCACGCCGAAGGTGCGCTCCATGGCATCCATGACATACGCACGATTCTCAGCTGTGACCTCCCACGGTTTCAGTTCAGGAGAAGAACGGCGAGTGCCGGTGTCAGCCACATCGAACACATAACGCAGATAGGGCTTATCTCTGTTAGTAACGAACAGAGCAATACCGGTAGAACCTCGTCTGACATATCTGCGATATTTCTCATCGTTCCATTCTTCATAGGGCTTACAGAAGGTAGCACCCGGACGCTGGGCATAGATCATCACCTGTTCGGGATAGGTGAACTCATAGTTTCGAGCCATTGTGGCCAGAAAAGAAGTCCAGTTATCCTTATTGGCTGTGATCTTGTTGATGGTTTCTTTTGCCATCCCCGAATAAAATCGCTCTTTAGCGTTCATTTCTTACCTCCAATCCTTAAAAATCTGGATAAAGGTTCAGCCTTTCAAAAGTCTCATCGTCCATATCGGACAGTTTTCGGAGAACAGAATCAGCCAGAGAATGAAGCTCCGCTTCATCCTCGGCAAGCTGCGCCTTCATCTGTGTGAGTGCTTCACGAAGCCCCGACACAGTGCCGGGGCTGTAAAGCATCATCAAATTCATTTCATCGTGTGTGAAGTCTGTCATTCAATATCCCTTTCCGGGTGGCTTCTGGAAGGTTTGCGGGGTGTATCGAAAACCGGCATTTCTTTCAGCTGTTCCAGAACGGAAGGTCGTTCCTCGGTGGCAGGAGCCTTACCGTTGTTGATGACGCCATCCAACATCCCGTAGTCGTCCTCCATAGCCATCTCTGCGTTTTTCAGATAGTTTTCGGGTTTCATAAAGTCCTGAAGCTCCACAAAACCGAAGGCATCAACGTAATAACAGGATACCTCACCGGCGACCTTCAAGGCTACGATGTCACTGACCGACATACTGTGACCACGGAAGTCCTCAGGATGGTCGATATTGAATTTGGTGTACAGTCCTTCCAACTGTTCTGCAGCACCGGCAGACTGTTCGATAGGACCATTGTAGACCACCTCATAGTGGTCAATGGTCGGCTGTTCCTCCAGTTTCTGAATATGCCAGTACGGCATAAAACGGAACTGCTCAGTCTCGTCAATGCGCTTCAGCTGAAGAACTGCGTAAGAGTCGGTGGAGCTTTCCAGAAAAGCCACCATTCTTTCGTCAGATGTGGTGTTCCCGTGAACATCATCCCATTTCTCAATTTTCATAGGCTACCTCCTTATCTTTCAGGTTCTTTGCGTTTGGGAGAGGGACTGGCAGGCGCAGTCTTTTCTGCGGCCTGTGCCAGTTTTTCCATGACCGACTCACGTTTCGGAGGGTCGATCTTATCCAGCTGACTTCTCAGCACCTTGGCAATCTCCACGGCGGTTTCCTCACGGGACTCGGCAATGGCTGTATCCAGGAACTCACGGTACGGAGCAGTCTTACCGGCGGCAAGATCTGCCTTGATTTCTTGGATATGCGCCTGAACATCATCAACCTGATCCATATACTCATAGGGGTCGAAGTTCTCTGCAAAACGGTCGAGCTTAAAAGCAAGCTCTGCAATAGGGTCATTGACCACTACCGCCTGTCTGCCGACCTCAAATCCCTGTTCCATGACATCCTCGTAGACCATGGCACGAAGCTCTCTGTGTGCCAGATTGAAGGACTCCAGAATATCGGTTCTGACCTCGATCATGGACATTTCAGGGTTATCAATCTGACCGCCATCAATCTCCACATAGTTTTCATTGAAAAGCGTGTAGTCATAGCCATCATCGCAGGTCTGAATAGCAAGGATTCTGTCCTTGCCAACCTTCCAGGCAGCTTCATCCCCCATGATTGCAGGCTCTGCCATATAACTTGCACCGTTGCGCTCCATGATTTCTGCGAACTGGCAGATGTGGAACACATTGTTGCCGATCTGGGTGTGATACTCGTCGATAAACTTACAAGGCTTTACGACGGTCTCATCGGGATAGTGAATCTGGATGCAGCCACCGTCAGGAACACGGAACAAGTCCTTATAGTGGCTGTCGATAAATCGGATGTCCTTGCCATCCGGGTTAAACTCATTCGTCATTTACGCTTTCCTCCATTGTCAAATTCCATATTGAAACTGGTCTTGCCATCCTCGGAGACTTCCATATACACCGTGGTATCAAAGGTATTGCCCGTCTTTTTCGACTTGCAGCCTTTCAGCTTCACCTTGCCGGAAGCAAGCAGTTTCTGTGCCGTAGCATTGGTCATGCTCTTGCCGATACTGTCGAAGTAGCGGTTATTCTTCCAAAGGGCAAACTTGCAACCTCGGTTGGAACAGAAATACCCCTTGGCTTTGTCCTCTACGGCACTACCGCAGACAGGGCATTTACCAATGGCATTTGCTTCTTTTGACAGAAGAACCTCGGAGTCACGGATGACCTCATAATTCTGAATCAGACCGGCAATCATATCTTTGATCTCATCCATAAAGTCCTCGCTGGCATATTCGCCTTTTTCAATGAGCAACAGCTTTTCTTCCCAATCCGCTGTCATGGAAGGGGACTGAATCTGTTCAGGCATTACCGTCACCAGAGCCGTACCCTTGTGGGTAGGAATCAGGTGCTTGGTTTTCTTATCGCCCTTGCGCTCCAGAAATCCTTTATGCACCAGTTTTTCGATGATACCGGCACGAGTTGCGGGTGTTCCCAGACCTTTGCGCTCCACCTCATCGGGCATTTCGTCCGCACCGGCAGTTTCCATGCTCTGCAGGAGCGTATCTTCGGTGTAGTGCTTCGGTGGGGAAGTCTTTCCGTCCTTGATTTCCGTGCTGTTTACGGTCATTTCATCGCCTACAGAAACAGAAGGAAGTGCTTGTTCCTTTTCGTCGATTTTTGTCGAATTGTTTTTCTTGACATAGGCTTTCCAACCCTCATGCAGAACGGTTTTACCCTTTGCGGAAAACGCTGTACCTCCGCAGTCCAGTTCAATCACTGTCTCTGCGTATCGGTGGGGATCACCGACAGCCACGCACAGTCGATTGGAAATGAGTTGCAAAATTGCAAGCTCTCCCTTGGGAAGTTCTCCCAGGTTGCATTTCTGCAATTCTCTGGTAGGGATAATGGCATGGTGGTCTGTGACCTTTTTGTTATTCACAACCTGCTCTGCATGGACGGGTACATTATCCACGCCCTCCACGGGGAATGTGTGGAAAGCCAGCTTTACGATGTCAGGCAGGCTGTGTGCCATATCGTCAGTCAAAAATCTGCTGTCGGTACGGGGATAAGTGACCAGCTTCTTTTCGTAGAGGTTCTGGGTGTAGTCCAGAGTCTGCTGTGCCGTATAGCCCAGCACACGGTTGGCATCCCTCTGTAAACTGGTCAGGTCATAGAGTGCAGGCGGCTTTTCGGATTTCTCTTTGCGTTCTGCCTTTGTGACGGTCGCCAATGAACAACCTTTGCTGACTGCTTCAGCTTCAGACTTTTTCTTGTAGCGTTCACTTGATGCTGTGAACCCGTCCAGTCCGATCTGAACCGTGTAGAAAGATTCGGGCTTGAATGCGGCAATGGCAGCTTCACGCATCACCGCCATGGCAAGGGTAGGGGTCATTACACGACCGACATTTAAGGTTTGCCCGTATAGGGTCGAAAAAAGTCGAGTAGCGTTAATGCCAACAATCCAGTCGGCTCGCTCTCGACACAGTGCTGCTTCATACAAAGCATCATATTCAGTTCCAGACCTGAGATTTTCAAAGCCCTCCTTGATAGCCACATCTTCCATGGACGAAATCCAAAGTCGCTCAAACGGCTTTCTGCACCCGGCTTTATGGTACACCAGACGGAAGATCAGTTCGCCCTCACGACCGGCATCTGTTGCACATACAAGGCTTGCAACATCTTCTCTGGCCATGAGCTTTTTCAGGATATCGAACTGCTTCTTTGTACCATTGGACACTTCATACTTCCAGTCCATCGGGAAGATAGGAAGATCTGCATATGTCCATTTGCTGTACTTGGCATCGTAGGCTTCGGGTTCAGCCAGTTCCACCAGATGACCGACACACCAACTGACGATATAGCCGTTACCCTCGATGTAGCCATCTTCACGCTTGGTAGCACCTAAGACCTTGGCAATACTCTGGGCGACTGAGGGTTTCTCAGCCAATACTAATTTCATTTGCATCTGCTCCTTTCTTTGTAAAAATAAAAGCAGCCACACACCGTAGTGCATGACTGCTATGTAAAACTCTATTCAATTATGGTCAGCGTGAAACTGAAATTTTACTTTTCCTTATATTCATCTGGTATTGCTATTTGAAATGTTTCACACAACAGCATCACATCATG